>Ga0123356_10000188_pt1 | contig 71322 bp, 63 predicted proteins | sample TergutEmb28metaG_2_FD_92546 | JGI IMG/M metagenome (GOLD analysis project Ga0123356, IMG submission 92546) | Embiratermes neotenicus P3 segment gut microbial communities from Petit-Saut dam, French Guiana - Emb289 P3 | ecosystem: Host-associated > Arthropoda: Insects > Digestive system > Gut ...
CACATCCGCGACGCACTACCCCAAGTACTCCCCGACACCGTCCTGCAGAAGGTCATCGACCCACGCCAAGCCATGGACGTCCTCGGAGAACGCATCCGCACGTTCATGGACGACGACATGATCCGACGACTCACCGGACTAGACCCTCAAAACCTCCCCGACCTGGGTGGGTTCGTCGCGCGTGCCGCCGATGCGCTGGGTATGACGCCAGCCCAGCTCTACGAGAGGTTGGGCCTGAACTATCCCAACAGCCCGTTCCGCGCCCAAGGTGAACCCATGTTTGCTGTACGGTATAGGGCAGGAGATGCGCTGCCGAGCGAAAAGGTCATGGACAACGGGGTGTCGGTGGCAGTCACTCATCACACCAACAACGCGCTGGACGCGATGCTCGACATGCCTGACCACATCTACACCATGCCCCACGGACCCCGACGCACCACAGCAGTCCACGAGTGGCTCAACACCCGAGCCGCCGAGAAACCAGAAGGCGCAGCGCTCACCGAGGCAGGCGACCGCGCGGCCAGACCCCGCGACCTGGCCACCAATACCAAGGAAGCCCTCGACCCCACCAACCCGTTCACCGGCAACGGGTTCGCCGGCGCCGGGGACGGCTACATCCCCGAGATGTCCTATACCACCAGGATCGACATTCCTGAGGGTGCGGAGATGTGGCGCATCGACCCCGACGGAACCCAACAGCTCGCAGCGGTCTACAGAGACAGCGACTGGCACGTCATCGTGGAGCAGCCCGCAGGGCTCGTCCCATGAGAGCCGGGTCTTATGCGGTGTGGAAAGGAGAGGTCTTCGAGCGCGCTCGTATCACAGATTCGAGGCTCTTGATCTTCCGGCCAACGTCGCAGCCGCGTCCTGAAGGGTTCGAGTACAGTCGGATGCGAGGATGGAAGCGCGAGGTCCACATCTCCGAGGTGGAGCGTCGTTTCTCCGTCAGCACGACAGCGGTATGGCGTGGGCAACGCGTAGAGGTGGTATGGGTCAGGGATGAAAAAGCATTGGTTCGGGGGGAAAAAAACGCCCCAGGTAACTATCCTGAAGTAGTGGGGACAGAAAAGACTGGTGAATGGGTGTCTGTGGTGCCGATAACAGAGCTCACCGAGGTTGTAGAAACCTACCACGACAGCATCTGACCATGCCCGACCACATCTACACCATGCCCCACGGACCCGAACGCACCACAGCAGTCCACGAATGGCTCAACACCCGAGCCACCGAAAAACCCGAAGGCGCAGCACTGACCGAAGCAGGCGACCGCGCAGCAAGACCCAGAGACCTGGCCAAGAACGCGGAGGAAGCCCTTGATCCCGCCAACCCGTTCAAAGGCAACGGGTTCGCTGGTTCTGGGGAGGGTTACATCCCTGAGATGTCCTACACCACCAGGATCGAGATCCCTGAGGGGGCGGAGATGTGGCGCATCGACCCCGACGGAACCCAACAGCTCGCAGCCGTGTTCGATGGTGACAGGTGGCGTGTGATCGTGGAACAGCCCTCAGGGTTCGGATCATGAGAGCAGGGTCTTACGCGGTATGGAAAGGTGAGGTGTTTGAGTGCAACAGACGAGGCTCCAAGGTATATCTCCACGTAGAGTCATCGAAGCCTTGTCCTGAAGGCTTCGAGAAGCATCCACAAAGAGGCTGGGTTCGTTTGGTGCACATCTCCGAGGTCGAGCGCCGATTCTCCGTCACCACGACAGCCGTGTGGCAGGGGCAACGTGTGGAGGTGGACTCCATCAGGGACGGCAAAGCGGCGCTGAGCGGGAAGAGTCCGCGACCAGGCGACGCACCCAAACATCCTTCGATCATGGTGGAAAGATATGGAGAATGGCAGGTGCTGGTCCCAGAATACGAGTTGACGGAGGTCGTGGAGAAGTATCACGACAGCATCTGACCATGCCCGACCACATCTACACCATGCCCCACGGACCCCAACGAACCACAGCCGTCCACGAATGGCTCAACACCCGTGCCGCCGAAAAACCCGAAGGCGCAGCCCTCACCGAAGCCGGCGACCGCGCGGCAAGACCCAGAGACCTGGCCAAGAACGCGGAGGAAGCCCTCGACCCCGCCAACCCGTTCATGGGCAACGGGTTCGCCGGGAACGTGGACGGCTACATCCCCGAGATGTCCTACACCACCAAGATCAAGGTCCCTGAGGGGGCGGAGATGTGGCGCATCGACCCCGACGGAACACAACAGCTCGCAGCCGTGTTCAGGGACGGCAGTTGGCATGTCATCGTGGAACAGCCATCAGGGATCGTTCCATGAGAGCAGGGTCCTACGCGGTATGGCAAGGAGAAGTCTTCGAGTGCTACTACATCACAGACTCGAAACTCTTGCTCTTCCGATCGGCGCTACATCCGCAACCCGAAGGTTTCGAGCCCAGCCGGTATCGGGGGTGGTCCCGCGAGGTCCACATCTCCGAGGTTGGACACCGCTTCTCCGTCACCACGACGGCCGTGTGGCGGGGGCATCGTGTGGAGGTGGACTCCATCAGGGACGGCAAAGCGGCGCTGAGCGGGAAGAGTCCGCGACCAGGCGACGCGCCCAAGCACCCTTCAATCATGGTAGAGCGGTACGGAGAGTGGGAGGTCTTGGTCCCGGCGTACGAGCTGACGGAGGTTGTGGAGAAGTACCACGACAGCATCTGACCGTGCCCGGTCGCATCGGTGGACGGGCCTGCTCAACACCGGGGAGATGCGCGCCTGGCGGCTCGGCAGCCGTCAGCCCTGGACGAACTCCAGGGCCTCTTCGCGGGTCGCGACCGCTTTGGTCGCCTCGTCGATCAGGCCCGCCTGGCGGTGCAGGGGGGAACCTTCCATGAGCACAGCCGCTCGCGGCATCACCAGCGCGCCCCGAGACATGCCGTGGTCTTGGCACATCGTCATCATGCGCGCCTGGCGCTCGGCGATCAGGTCTTCTTGGGCCGGGTAGGCGGTCAGGTCACCGACGAGCGTCCAGCCGGGACGCGCGTGCTCGAGAGAGTCCTCGAGCTCCGCGAGCCACCGGTCCATGAGGCTCTCGTCCCAGAGACCGGCAAGAGCGAAGTCCACATGGTTCGTGTCGGTGTCCCAGTGCAGGGCATAGGTTCCCACCATGTCGTCCTCCATGACGCCAACGCTGGCCGACGTCCCTCGTCTGCCTCGATGGTCAGACGGGCCGAGCGAACCGGCAACCGTGAGGTCACCCGATCAGACCTGTCCGCCCACAAAATAACCCTAGCGGATCACCCACCCGCGCGGCATGGACTTCGCCGGGCTACAGTGCTCTAGACCGTCCGCAACGGCGCGGACGGTCCGACATCTCACGGCCCTGCCGTTCTGCCTCGGCGTCGGCCTGGCCTGATACCCTCCTGCGGGGCCTCGGTGGTTCCTCGTCAGCGCCCGAGAGGGCATCTGCTGACACGCCGCAGCAGCCGCGAGGCGGTCGCGGCCCGCGACAGGGAAGCGAGGTGAGCTGTCCATGAGCAGTGACGACAGCTGTAGTCACAGACCGGACACCGCGCCCGCCGCCCGTCGCCTCCACGGCTCGGTCTAGAGCGTCCCTCCTGCCTCCGCGGCAGCGAGAGCGTCCGGCGGCGCCCGCGCGGTGCGACCCCCACGTGCGAGCACCCTCGTCCGCGGCACGGCCGTGCGACGCCGGGTGCGCACCCACCGCCGCACGCCCACCGAGAAGGAGCCGGACCTATGACCTCCGAGCAGACCCGCGACGTGATGTCGCTGCTGGACATCATCACCGCGCCCCTCGCCGCCAACGACCTCGCGAACGTCGCTGCCGCGCTCGCGTCCGCGCCGACCGAGCACCTCGCCCCCGCCCTGGAACGGCTCGACTCCCACCAGCGCGCGATCACCTACCGGCTGCTGCCCAAGGACCGCGCGCTGGAGGTGTTCGAGGAGCTCTCACCGGGGTTGCAGGGTGACCTGATCCAGGCGTTGCGAGACGCCGAGGTCGCCGCGATCTTCGCCGGCCTGGACCCGGACGACCGGGTCTGGCTGCTGGACGAGCTCCCGTCCTCTGTCGCACCACGCCTGATGCGCGGCCTGCCCGCACGAGAGCGCGAGCTCACGGCGGAGGTGCTCGGCTACCCGCACGGGTCCATCGGGCGTCGCATGAGCCCCGAGTACGTCTCCGCGTACGCCGACCAGACCGTCGACGACGCGATGGGCCGGGTCCGCGCCCGCCTCGACGACGCCGAGACCGTCTACACCCTCCCCGTCCTCGATGCCGGGCGCAAGGTCGTCGGGGTCGTCAGCCTGCGCGACCTGCTGCGCGCCGACCCGTCCGCACAGGTGCGCGACCTCATGCGCGAGGCCCAGACGGCGGCCGCTGACGACGACGTCGAGATCGCGGCACGACGCTGCGCCGACCAGGGGCTGCTCGCGCTGCCGATCGTCGACCACGAGGCCCGGCTGGTCGGCATCCTCACCATCGACGACGCGGTGCGCATCCTGGAGCAGGAGGAGAGCGAGGACACCGCGCGCCAGGGTGGTGTCGAGCCGCTGCGCCGCCCCTACCTGTCCACCCCCGTCTCGGCCATCATCCGCTCCCGTGTCGTCTGGCTGCTCGTCCTCGCCGTGAGCGCGATCTTGACCGTGCAGGTGCTCTCCACGTTCGAGGCGACCATCGAGCAGGTGACCGTGCTCGCCCTGTTCGTCACGCTGCTGGTCGGCGTCGGTGGCAACACCGGCAACCAGGCCGCCACCACCGTCACCCGGGCGCTCGCGCTCGGCGACGTGCGTCCTCGCGACATCGTCCACGTGCTCACCCGCGAGGCTCGCGTCGGGTTCTCCCTGGGCGCGCTGCTGGGGACGATGGGGGTCGTCCTCGCCGGCCTCGTCTACGGCTTCCAGATCGGCCTGGTGGTCGGGCTGACCCTGCTCGCCATCTGCACGCTCGCGGCGACCGTCGGAGGAGTCATGCCGCTGGTCGCACGCACCATCCGCGTCGACCCGGCCGTCTTCTCCAACCCCTTCATCACGACCTTCGTCGACGCCACCGGGCTCATCGTCTACTTCCTCATCGCCCGCGCCATCCTTCAGATCTGAACCGCGAGACGCCTCGGCTCCGCTCCTCTGCCACCCGCACGAGATCTCTCGGTGGCACGGCCGCGCCTGGCGGTCGTGCGAGACACCACGAGGTGCCGGTAACGTGCACGGCATGGAGCTGAACGACAAGGTCTTCGTGGTCACCGGCGGCGGCAACGGCATCGGCCGGGAGGTGGTGCTCGAGCTGGTCCGGCGCAGGGCTGTGGTCGCGGCCGTGGACCGCTCCGAGGAGGGGCTGGCAGGCACGGTGCGGCTCGCCGGTGAGCGTGCGGAGCGGATCAGCACGCACGTGGTGGACATCACCGACCGGCAGGCGTGCGAGGCGCTGCCGGACGTGGTCGTGCGGGCGCACGGCCAGGTCGACGGCCTGGTCAACGTGGCGGGGATCATCCAGCCGTTCGTGCACGTCGCCGACCTGGCGGTCGAGCAGGTCGAGAAGGTCATGGCGGTGAACTTCTGGGGCACCGTGTACCTGTGCAAGGCCTTCCTGCCCTCGCTCACCGCACGCCCCGCCGCGGCGCTGCTCAACGTGTCCAGCATGGGCGGCCTGGTGCCGGTGCCCGGCCAGGGTGCCTACGGCGCGAGCAAGGCGGCGGTCAAGCTGTTCACCGAGACGTTGCAGGCTGAGCTGATGGACACCAGCGTCGCGGTGACCGTGGTGTTCCCCGGCGGGGTCGGCACCAACATCACCGGGAACTCCGGGGTCCAGGTGCACGTGCCGGACGGCGCCAAGGTCCCCAAGGTGACCGCACCCGACGAGGCGGGCCGTCAGATCGTCGACGCTATCGCGGCCGGTGAGCCCCGGCTGCTGATCGGCAAGGACGCGAAGATGCTCGACCGGATGGCACGTGTGACGCCCACCAAGGCGATCCTCACCGTCGCCAAGCAGATGAAGTCTCTGCTGGGGAGCTGAAGGCACTGACACCGCAGGGGCCCACGCTCCATGAGCGTGGGCCCCTGCGGGTGTGCGGTGGCGCGGGCAGCGCCCACCGCGAAGGTCAGATCGACCGCACGAGCCAGATCGACCGCGCGGTCAGATCAGTAGTGCTTGGCGGCGACGACGCGCAGCATCCGCAGGTTGATGCGGACGAAGCGGATCAGCTGGGCCGGCACGTTCTGGCGCTGCCTCAGCACGCGGGCGGTCGGGAGCGGTGCGCTGGCGATGCGTTCGACCAGGGCCTCGTTCGCGGGCGACGGCGATGTGTCCATGGGAGTCTCCTGAGGGTCGAGAGAGGTCACTCGGGGATGAGGTACCAGAACGGACGGGCCTTGGCCTTGTAGATGAACATGAAGTGCAGCATGGTCTTGATCCAGTGGCCGGACAGCCCGATCTCGCCAGACGTGCCCTTGAGGTCACGACCGGTCAGCGGGTACTTCGCCGGGTCCGGCACCACCGGGAACATCGTCATGGCCGCCGCGGAACCCTTGCGCCAGCTGTTCCCGGTGGACGCGACGCACGCCGCGCCCATCGTCGTCATCGACGCACCGTGCGCCTTGGCCGAGGGGCCGTCCTTGATGCGGTCGCGGATGGTCTCCGCGACGGTGCGCGCCATGATGCCCGACGGCATCCCGGTGCGGGGCGGCGAGGGGGCGATGACGGTCCCGTTGACGCTGGTGCGCGGCCGGGAGATCTGGTGCGGCGGGGCGAAGGCGATGCCTGGGGCGAAGATGTTGGGGTACGCCGGAGACTCGTAGGTGTGCGGCCAGTCCTCGGCCGACCACTCCTCGTAGGGCTTGGGCGTGTAGTCGGCGTCCACCTTGAGGAAGCCCGACGGGGCGAAGAGCGTCGAGGTGATGTCGTTGCCCTCGCGGTCGAACGCCTTGAGGTCGGCGCCCCGGAACGGCGGCAGGAGCATGGCGAAGTCGAACTCGAGCTCGCGCTCCACGCCGTCCAGCTGCTCGTAGCGCAGCTTGCCCTCCATCACCTCGTGGACGTGGGCCTGCGGGATCGCCTTCACGCCCCGCTCACGGAAGAGCGACTCGGTCCACATCCGGCCAGACTGGGTGAACCCCTTCTGGACGAAGCTCATGCCCCCGACGCCGAAGTCACCCAGCTCGTGCTCGTTGGTGAGGTAGATCAGCTCGGCCTTGTCGCGCACGCCGTTGGCGCGCAGGGCGTGCTCGACGTTGAACGTGTACTCGAACGCCGCGCCCTCGCACGTGCACGTGCCGTGCCCGGTGCCGATGACCAGACGCTGGCGCTCGCCGGCCTTCATCTTGTCGATGGTGGCCGCCAGGGCCTTGGCGGCCTCGACCGCGTGGGACGCGGTGCACACCGACTGGGAGAACCCGTCCGGGCCCAGGCCCGGGGTGGCGGCGAAGTTCAGCTTCGGGCCGGTCGCGTTGATGAGGTAGTCGTAGGTGATCCGCTCGGTCTCACCCGGACGGTCCTTCCCGGTACGGGTGAACTCGACCTGCGGCGAGGAGTCCTCCGCGGTGCCCTCGGGGAAGATCGTGGTGGCCAGCCCCTGGTGGTACACGACCCCCTTGCGGCGGTAGATCGGTGCCAGCGGGATCAGGACCTTCTCCGCCGGCATCTTGCCGACGCCGACCCAGATGTTCGACGGGATCCAGTTCCAGCTCGAGTTGGGAGTGACCACGGCCACCTCGTGCTCGCGCCCGAGCCACCGCCGCAGGTGCAGCGCTGCTGTGTGCCCGGCGACCCCGGCCCCAAGAATGACGACTCGTGCCAACGTACCCACTCCGATGTGTGTCAGTTCGGCTCTCGCGGTGCTCCGCGAGCTGCTCGGCGCAGAGGGTATACCACCGGGGGTATGTGATGACAACCCGTCTCGCCTGTGAGGTCGACCCGATTCGACTGTAGGCACCGGCTCACAGGTGAGACCCGGGACGTCAGTCCCGGTGGAGGTGCCGCTCAGCCGAAGGTGAAGGACTGACGGTCGAAGACGAGCCCGCTGCCCATGGTCGTCTCCTTGGTCTGGTAGACCCGCAGCGAGGGGACGAAGACCCACTCGTCGCCGAGCGACAGCGGCAGCACGTAGCCCATCGCGAACGACTCTCCGGGAGCGACCGTGTAGGGCAGACGGTCGTCGGCGTTCGACATCACCGAGTGGTACCACACCTGGTGGTCCCTCATCTGACGATCGGTCGCCGGGGTGACCCGCTCCACGCCCTGGGTGTAGGGAGAGTCCAGCGGCATCGCCCACAGGGAGGGTTCGTCGATCCCGACGAACCCCGTCGCGTCACCGGTGTTGGTCGCCACCACGTTGACGAAGACGATCGGGTCTCCCTCGGCCACCAACGGCTCACCGGTGGCGTCGTCGGAGAAGAACGAGTCCCGCTCGGCGGTGCCCCGACCCATGTCGTAGGCCGTGATCGTCCAGCCGTCCTTGCTCACGGTCCACATGGTCGTGCCGGTGACGACCTGCCTCGCCCACGACGCGGAGGTCACCTGCGACCCCGCAGAGGCGTCGTCGTCCGCGCTACACCCAGACACCGCACCTGCTCCCAGCACGGCGACGAGCGCCAGCACCGCCCACGCCCTCGGGCCTCGACCCGTCATCATCGCCTCTCCCAAGCCCGTGCTCGGCCATCGACCGAGCGTACGTCACGCCTGCCGCCCTCGGGACCCTCACGGTTCTCGAGCACCTGATCACCTGGCCCCGAGCATGTGCTCGGCGACCCACCGGGCGTAGGCCTCGTTCCCCGCCACGTTGGGGTGGTAGGAGTACGGGACCGGCGGCAGGGTGAGCCCGTTCGTGTAGGGGTCGGGGTCGTTGACCGAGTGACCGATGAACGGCGAGCCTGGAGCCCCAGGGTCGACGAACACGAGCCTCGGGCCGGTCGGGCTCGCCGCGTTGACCTCGTCCACGGTGTCCGAGATCAGCCGGTTGAGGTTCTGGATCAGCTCGGCCGCCTCCGCAACGTTCTCGTTGTACACCTTCCCGACGTTCCACGGCTCCCAGGGGTCGCGGCCCGTGTCGTCGTGCTCGATGACCGGCGGGTACCCCACGACGTAGATGGTGGCGTTCGGCGCGGCCTCGAGCATCGCCTCGTACGTCCTGACCAGCCTCATGTTCAGGCCGTCCTCGGACGTGTCAGCGATCCGCTCGTTCCCCAGCCTGATCGCCGCGCTGCAGTCCGCCGGGCTCTTGAACGGGGTGACGCACTCGGTGACGACCTCCGCGAAGCCGATGTCGTTGCCGCCGATCGAGATCGAGACGATCCCGGCCTCCCCGAGCGTGTCCCTCGCCTGGTCGATCTGGTCCATGACGGACGGCGCCGTCCCACCGGTCATGCTCGTGCCGTCGGAGGTGGCCCCGGTGCAGGCGACGAAGGAGTCGGTGGCCATCCGCAGGCTCGGGGTGCCGCTCGCGGTCGTCTGGCCGTTGCCCAGCAGGCGCGGCCACCCCAGGGCCGCCCGGTAGCACTCGTCCTCGTTCCAGGCGTCCGGCCACCAGGACCTCTCCCGACGTTCGGACTCGTCGAAGTCCGTCCCGACACCGCCACCGATCAGCGCCCCAGGCAGGCCAGCGATACCGCCGCCGATGAGCGCTCCCGTGACCCTGTCGCCCGGAGAGCGCGGATAGGCCCCGACACCCGCCGAGTAGGAGTCGCCCAGGGCGACGTAGGTCTGGGTCTCGCCCGGCTGCGTGATCGTCTGGGTGACCGTCTGGCCGTCGGACGAGGTGATGGTGATCGTCGCCTCTCGATCCTGCCCAGGGTTGGAGCGGAACGTCACGTCGACCTCACCGGGGCCCCTGTCCTGGTCGACGCTGGGTATCGCCCAGGACTGGTCGGAGGTCACGGTCCAGGTGACGTCCTCACCGGCCTCGACGCGCAGCACCCCGGTGCTCGTCCGGCTGTCCGCGCTCCCGTCAGAGATGTCCCCTTCCGGGTAGACCGCGAGCACGACCTCGCTCGTCGCGGGCCCGTCGTCAGGCGTGGCCGTGTCGACCCCGCTCGCGCAGACCGGAGCAGAGCTCCCGGTGATCGAGGAGAAGGCCCGCTGGACGGCGCACCCGACGGTGCCGCCCAGCGAAGGGGCGACCAGGATGACCGCCCCGAGGATCACCGCGACGACCAGGGTGACGCCGACATACTCGACGGCCGCACCCCCGCGCTCGTCGCGAGACGCACCGACTCTCCGCATCGCACCGCTCTCTCCATGAGGCGCCCAGCGGTCCCGATCGATCACGGGTACCGGTGCAGATCATGCCGCGTCGTCGCCGGTACGAGACAGGGCTCCCAGACCCCATCTGACCGGGCCCTGGGACCCAACCGAGCGCGCCCTGGCTCCACGAAGGAGCCAGGGCGCGCCGAGGGTCGCGTCTGGAGAGACGTCCCGAGGCCTGTCAGTCCCGGCGCAGCTTGCGGTAGGTCACCCGGTGCGGACGGGCGGCCTCGGCGCCCAGGCGGGCCACCTTGTTCTCCTCGTAGGCGGCGAAGTTGCCCTCGAACCAGTACCAGGCGGACGGGTCCTCGTCCGTCCCCTCGTAGGCGAGGATGTGCGTGGCCACCCGGTCCAGGAACCAGCGGTCGTGAGAGATGACCACCGCACAGCCGGGGAAGTCCAGCAGCGCGTTCTCCAACGAGCCGAGCGTCTCCACGTCCAGGTCGTTGGTGGGCTCGTCCAGCAGCAGCAGGTTGCCGCCCTGCTTGAGCGTCAGGGCCAGGTTGAGCCGGTTGCGCTCCCCGCCGGACAGCACCCCGGCCGGCTTCTGCTGGTCAGGCCCCTTGAACCCGAAGGCCGCGACATACGCACGTGACGACATCTCCACGTTGCCGACCTTGATGAAGTCCAGCCCGTCGGAGACGACCTCCCACAGCGTCTTCTTCGGGTCGATCCCGGCGCGGGACTGGTCGACGTAGCTGATCTTGACGGTCTCGCCGATCTTCAGCGTGCCGTCGTCCAGCGGCTCCAGCCCGACGATCGTCTTGAACAGCGTCGTCTTGCCCACACCGTTGGGGCCGATGATGCCGACGATGCCGTTGCGCGGCAGGGTGAACGACAGGCCGTCGATCAGCACCCTGTCGTCGAAACCCTTGCGCAGGTCTGCGGCCTCGAGCACCACCGAGCCCAGCCGGGGGCCCGGCGGGATCTGGATCTCCTCGAAGTCCAGCTTGCGGGTCTGCTCGGCCTGGGCGGCCATCTCCTCATAACGCGCCAGGCGCGCCTTCGACTTGGCCTGACGGCCCTTGGCGTTCTGACGCACCCAGGCGAGCTCGTCGGCCAGCCGCTTGGCGAGCTTGGCGTCCTTCTTGCCCTGGACCTCCAGGCGTGCCGCCTTCTTCTCCAGGTACGTGGAGTAGTTGCCCTCGTAGGGGTACAGCCGGCCGCGGTCCACCTCGCAGATCCACTCCGCGACGTGGTCGAGGAAGTACCGGTCGTGGGTCACCGCGAGGATCGCCCCGGGGTAGCCCTTCAGGTGCTGCTCGAGCCAGAGCACCGACTCCGCGTCGAGGTGGTTCGTCGGCTCGTCCAGCAGCAGCAGGTCAGGCTTCTCCAGCAGCAGCCGGCACAGCGCGACCCGGCGCCGCTCCCCACCGGACAGCACCGACACCGGGGTGTCGCTCGGCGGGCAGCGCAGGGCGTCCATGGCCTGCTCGAGCTGGGAGTCCAGGTCCCAGGCGTCGGCGGTGTCGATGACCTCCTGGAGCTTGCCCATCTCGGCCAGCAGGGTGTCGTAGTCGGCGTCGGGCTCGGCCATCGCGGCGCTGATCTCGTTGTAGCGGTCCAGCGCGCCCTTGATCTCGGCGACGCCCTCCTCGACGTTGCCCAGCACCGTCTTGTCCTCGTTCAGCGGGGGCTCCTGCTGCAAGATCCCCACGGTGAAGCCCGGGGCCAGGTGCGCCTCGCCGTTCGACGGCTGGTCCAGCCCGGCCATGATCTTCAAGATGGTCGACTTGCCCGCACCGTTGGGGCCGACCATGCCGATCTTGGCCCCCGGCAGAAAGTTCAGCGAGACGTCATCGAGGATGACCTTGTCCCCGTGCGCCTTGCGCGCCTTGTACATGGTGTAGATGAACTCAGCCACAGTCCCTCGTCGATGTCAGGTCGGTCGTCTTCCGACCCCCAAGCCTAGGGGGTGTCTCCCCGTACCGGGCGCGAGCACCCGGCGGGCACCGCGCGATCAGGGGTCAGCGCGCCTTCGCCACGGTCTCCTGGAGCCGGGCCAGGCGGGAGAGCACGTCGGCGGTCGGGTCGCTCAGGAGCGTCACGACCACGGCGCGCACCGCCTGACGGCCTCGCTCGGCCAGCACCCGGGCACGACGTCGAGCGGCCAGCCGACGCCACCACCAGGCCCCCACCAGCACGAGCGCGGCCGCCACCAGCAGCCCGCCGCCGACGGTCGCACGCGGCACCCACGAGGCACCCGCAGCCGCGACAGCACCGAGCACGACGGCCGCCCCCCCGACCGCGAGCAGCACGCCGACCCAGAACGCCACCCTCACCGCGACCGACCGGCGCAGGCCGACCGTCAGGCCCGCCAGCGCGTCGGCCACCGCCTGGCGCAGATCGTCCACACCTGCCACCCGTGCGGCGACCTCGTCCGCCACGACAGACGTCAGGCCCTCGGTGGCACCGGCCAGCCACTGGGTGCGGGCCAGCTGGGCGCCGTCCTCGTGGACCCTGCCGAACCCTGGGGAGCGCGACCCTCGGCCGAGCAGCGCCGAACCCACCGCGTCGGCCACCGCCTGGAGGCCGGCCGCCGTCACCAAGGTCTCGACCACCGGTTCGAGAGGGTCGCCCTCTGGGGGGTCGGCTCGCGGGCCGAGCGCCTCGGCGAGCGTCTGCGCGGCCGCCGCGATCTCGTCGCCCACGTGCACCGTGGCCGCCGAGCGCCGGCAGACCACCTCGACCAGACCTTCTCTCAGCTCGGCCACACCCTCGCCTGTCCGGGCCGAGACGGCCAGGACGCCGATCTCCTCCAGCCCGTCCTCGGCCAGCAGGCGGCTCAGGTCGTCCACCAGCGCCTCGCGGTACTCGGTCGGCACGGTGTCGATCTGGTTGAGCGCGACCAGCATCGACCCCTCGCGGTCCCGCAGCTCACGCAGATAACCGGTGTGCAGGGCGTCGTCGGCGTACTTCTGCGGGTCGACCACCCAGATCACCAGGTCGGCCAGGGGCAGCGCCTGGTCCACCGCTGCCCGGTGGGCTGTGGCCACCGAGTCGTGGTCGGGCAGGTCCAGCAGCACCAGCCCCGCGAGGCAGTCCTCCGCCCCGGCGTCCAGCAGGCTCTCGCGCCGGATCCGGCGGAACGGGTCGACGCCCAGCCAGTCCAGCACGGCGGCACCGTCGGAGCCCCACACGCAGGCGGTCGCCCGCTCCGTCGTCGGCCTGGTGTCGCCGACGTCGGCGAAGTCCAGCCCCGTGACGGCGTTGAACAGGCTCGACTTGCCCGAGCCCGTCCCGCCCATGATGGCGACGACGGTGTGCTCCGCGCCTACCGCGAGGCGACCGCGCACCCGGTCCAGGACGGCAGCGACCGCCGACGCCGCGTCAGCGTCGATCAGGCCCTGAGCCTCGTCCAGCGCGGTGGCGAGCAGGTCCGCACGGGCGGCGACCCGCCTGGTCTCGTCGGCCGTGGTCCGCGTCTCCTCGGCTGCGGTCTCCTCGTCACGCCCGACCTGCTCGAGGGCGACCGACGCACCCGGCTGCGCGGGCTCGGCGGTCGACGCCCGCTCGTCCGGTGCCGTCGGTTCGGCCGTGGGTGTCATGTCAGCTCCTTGAGGGCTGCCAGCCGTGCGCGGAGCCGCGACGCGACGTCCGCGGCCAGGTCCGGGTCGTCCAGGACGAGATCGACCACCGACGCCTCCGCGGCGACCTGGTCTCGGACCCGTCCGACCAGGTCGTCGCGCAGCGCCTCGAGCAGCACCTGACCGGACGGCCCGAGGAGCGCGACAGTCAGGTCTTCGGCCTCGACGACGCCCGCGGCACCTGCCAGCGCGGCGGCGGCGAGCGGCTCGGCGCCGACCGCGCGCGCCAGGCCCACCCGCCGGCCCGGCGGGAGGGCCGAGACGCCTGGTCCCTCGTCGAGCAGGGTGGCGGCGGCCCGCAGCCCCGCCGCCGTCCACGCGGCTGCCGACAGGGCGGCGACCTGCGCGCCCGCCGCCGCCGACCAGGCGTCGGGGTGCTCGGCCAGCACCGCTCCCCCGCGCGGCCCGTCGGGGTCGCGCAGCGTCGACGCGACGGCCTCTCGTGCCCGCTCCCCCGCCGCCTCCAGCGTCAGACGCGCCCCGGCGGCCAGGTCTTCGAGGAGCGGGTGCGCGACGGCGGTGCGAGCCACGGCGGCGCGGGGCCCACCGCGAACCTGACCGTGCCGCCCGAGGATCGCCGTCCACGGCCCTCCGCGAGCCGTCAGCTCTGACCAGCGGCTGCGCACCGCGCCGTCGGCGACCGACCCCTCCAGCACCTGCCGCACCTCTGACTCGTTCACCGGGGCCAGCGCCTGGTCGACCGCCGAGGCGATCTCTCCCACCGCGTCGGCCTGGTCCTGGACGGCGTCAGCCAGCTCCTCCACCCACCCGTGCAGGGCACCGAGAGCCCCGCGTAGCGTCCGCCTCACCACGCCGCGCGCCCGGTCAGGGTCGGCCAGCAGCGACAGCCACCGCGACAGCGGCGCGACCACGTCGGGGTCGAGCGGGCCGGTGTGCGGCCCGACGTCGGGCAGCGCGAACAGCGGCGCGTCACCCAGCCCACGCTCGCGCATGCGCGCCTGGAGCTCGCGCCGCACCGTGGCCAGCGACGACGGTGCGACCCGGTTGAGCACCATCGCCACCGTGGTGCCACGGTCGGCGGCGGTCTGGAGCACCTGCCAGGGCAGAGCGTCGCCGTAGCGGGTCGCGGTGGTCACGAACAGCCACAGGTCGGCCGACTCTGCCAGGCGGTGGGCCCACGTCCGGTTCTCCTCGACCACCGAGTCGAGGTCGGGGGCGTCGAGCAGGGCGATCCCGGGCGGCAGCCCCTCGTGGCCGACCACCTCGATGTCCTCGCGCACCGGGTGGTGGGCCAGGGGCTCGGAGTCGGTGGGGTGGTGCACGAGCACCGCGCGGCGTGTGGTCGGGCGCAGCACCCCGGCCTCGGTCACCTCGGCCCCGACCAGCGAGTTCACCAACGTCGACTTGCCTGCCCCGGTGGGCCCGGCGACCACGGCGACGGCAGGCACCACGCGTTCGGTCATCCGGGGGATGAGGTGCTCGCTGAGCTGGTCGATCAGGCGGTCTCGAGCCTCGTCCGCCTGCTCCCACCCGGGCAGGCGCAGGGGGAAACGCGTGCGCTCGGTGTCTCGGTGCAGGTCACGCACGACATCGAGCAGCTGTGCGGCAGCCCGCGGCCGAGCACGGGCGCGATCGGGGTCGTCCACCTCCGCAACCAACCTCGGCCGCTCCTTCATCCGGTCGGCACGCCGTCAGGCGCACCGAGAGCTGTCCAGGCGGGCCTATTCTCGCCGGTGCACCAGCACGACACGCCCACATCGACGCGACTACTACGCTGGGAACGCTAGACCGTCTTGCCCCCGTAGCTCAATGGACAGAGCGACAGACTTCTAATCTGCAGGTTCCGGGTTCGAGTCCCGGCGGGGGCGCTGCTGGCTCTTCGCGGCGTGCTCGTGGCCGACGATGAGCACGTCGATCTCGCCTGAGCCCTCGATGACGCGGGGGGCGACCCCGGGAGAGAAGGCCGACGTCCAGCGGGAGCGGCGAGACGCGCCGAGCAGGATGTGGCTGGCGTTGACGTCGCGTGCGAAGTCGAGGATCGCGGCGGGCACGTCGTCGCTGACGACGGCGTGCCAGGTGGCTCCGACAGACTCCGCGAACGCCTGGTGGCTGGCCAGGTCACCAGGAGGCGGACCCGCCAGCCCGTCCGCGCGGGCGACGTAGAGCACGAGCAGCTCGGCACCCGGTTGCTCCGCGACCCGCAGGCCGTGACGCACGAGGGTCTCGGTCTCAGGGCCCCCGGTGACGGCGACGACGACGCGCTCTCGCGTAGGCCACGCCTCGTCGATCTCGTGCTCGTGACGGTACTTCTCCAGCGCGTCGTCCACGCGGTCGGCGGTCCACAGCAGCGCCAGCTCACGCAGGGCGGTGAGGTTGCCGACCCGGAAGTAGTGGGTCAGCGCGGCCTCGACCTTGTCAGGCCGGTAGATGTCTCCGTGCTCGAGGCGACGGCGCAGCGCCTCCGGACTGAGGTCGACCAGCTCGATCTGGTCGGCACGGCGCACCACCTCGTCGGGCACCGTCTCGCCCTGACGCACGCCGGTGATCGCCTCCACGACGTCGTTGAGGCTCTCCAGGTGCTGGATGTTGACGGTCGTGACCACATCGACGCCGGCATCGAGAAGATCCTGGACGTCCTGCCACCTCTTGGTGTGGCGCGCGCCGGGGACGTTGCTGTGGGCCAGCTCGTCCACGAGCGCGACGGCCGGCCGACGGGCGAGCACGGCGTCGAGGTCCATCTCGGTCAGCGTCGTCCCACGGTGGTGCAGCGTCTGGCGCTCGACCACCTCGAGGTCGTCGAGCATCGCGGCGGTCCGCACGCGCCCGTGGGTCTCGACCAGGCCGACCACCACGTCCTCGCCTCCCTCGACGCGGCGGCGCCCCTCGGCGAGCATGGCGTACGTCTTGCCCACCCCGGGGGCGGCCCCCAGGTAGACGCGCAGCACACCCCGCTGGCCACCGGGGCTCCCCGGGGGCGAAGGCTCTTGCGACCAGGCGTCGACGTCGACCATGGTTCGCTCAACCCAGGTTGACCAAGGAGGCGTTGAGCCTCAGCACGTTCACTCGTGGCTCCCCCAGGAACCCCAGCTCGCGTCCGGTGGTCGCCTCGACGGCCAAGTTCCGCACGGTCGCCTCGTCGAGCCCTCGGGCGTTCGCGACCCTGGGCACCTGGAGGGCGGCGTACGCGGGCGAGATGTGAGGGTCGAGACCCGACCCGGACGCGGTCACAGCATCGGGCGGCACCTGGGACGGGTCGACACCCTCACGCTCGGCCACCTCCTGGATTCTCTGCTCGACGGTCGAGAGCAGCACCGGGCTGTTCGGGCCGAGGTTGGTCGCCCCGCTAGCCCTCGGGTCGTACCCGGCACCGGCGGCTGACGGGCGTGGCAAGAACCACTCGTCGCCGCTGAACGCCTGCCCGATCAGCACCGAGCCGACGACGGTCCCGTCGACCTTCAGCATCGACCCGTCAGCCCGGTCAGGCATCAGGCGCCCGAGGCCGAGCACCACGAGCGGGTAGGCGACGCCGAGGACGACCGTGAGGACGACGAGCAGCCGTAAGGCGGCCGCGGACTGGCGGGCGAACGACAGCACGGGTTCTCCTCAGGGTCTACATGCCGGGCAGCGCGGAGACGAGCAGGTCGATGATCTTGATGCCGACGAACGGGGCGACCAGCCCACCGGCGCCGTAGACCAGCAGGTTGCGGCGCAGCATGGTGGCCGCGTCCGACGGGGTGTACCGCACACCGCGCAGCGCCACGGGCACGAGGGCGACGATGACCAGCGCGTTGAAGATCACGGCCGACAGCACGGCCGACTGCGGTGACGACAGCCCCATGCCGTTGAGCCTGTCCAGCTGCGGGTACAGGCCGGCGAACATCGCGGGGATGATCGCGAAGTACTTCGCGACGTCGTTGGCGATCGAGAACGTCGTCAGGGCGCCACGGGTGATGAGCAGCTGTTTGCCGATCTGGACGATCTCGATCAGCTTCGTCGGGTTGGAGTCCAGGTCGACCATGTTCCCGGCCTCTTTCGCGGCGGACGTCCCGGTGTTCATGGCGACGCCGACGTCTGCCTGAGCCAGCGCGGGGGCGTCGTTGGTGCCGTCACCGGTCATGGCGACCATCCGGCCGCCGGCCTGCTCGCGCTTGATGAGCTCCAGCTTGTCCTCGGGCCGGGCCTCGGCGAGGAAGTCGTCCACCCCGGCCTCCTCAGCGATGGCCTTGGCGGTCAGCGGGTTGTCCCCGGTGATCATCACCGTGCGGATGCCCATGCGCCGCAGCTGCGCGAAGCGTTCGCGGATGCCCTGCTTGACGACGTCCTTGAGGTGGATCACACCGAGCGCGCGGGCCGGTTCGTCCCCGACCCGCTCCGCGACGACGAGCGGGGTGCCACCCGAGGCGGAGATCGCGTCGACCACGTGGCCGACGTCAGCGACCGGGCTGCCGCCGTGCTCACGGACCCAGGCCATGACGGCGCTGGCCGCGCCCTTGCGGACCTGCCAGACCGCGCCGTCGGTCCGCACATCGACACCGCTCATCCTCGTCTGGGCGCTGAACGGTACGAACGTCGCGTCCGGCAGCGGGGCGGCCTGCGGGTGGCGCAACCCGTGGCGACGCTTGGCGAGCACGACGATCGACCGGCCCTCGGGCGTCTCGTCGGCCAGGCTCGACATCTGCGCGGCCTCGGCGAGACGCGTCTCGTCCACACCCTCGACGGGCACCAGCTCGACGGCCTCACGGTTGCCCAGGGTGATGGTGCCCGTCTTGTCGAGCAGCAGGACGTCCACGTCACCGGCGGCCTCGACGGCCCGACCCGACAGGGCCATGACGTTGCGCTGGACGAGCCTGTCCATCCCGGCGATGCCGATGGCCGACAGCAGGGCGCCGATGGTGGTGGGGATCAGACAGACCAGCAGGGCGATGAGCACGACGACCGGCTGGGCGGCCCCGGAGTAGGCCGCGAACGGCTGGAGCGTGACCATGGCGAGCAGGAAGACGATCGTCATGCCGGCCAGCAGCAGGCCGAGCGCGATCTCGTTCGGGGTCTTCTGCCGGGCCGAGCCCTCGACCAGCGCGATCATCCGGTCCATGAACGTCTCGCCGGCCTTCGCGGTGATCCTCACGACGATCCGGTCCGACAGCACCGTGGTGCCGCCGGTGACGGCGCTGCGGTCACCACCGGACTCGCGGATCACCGGGGCGGACTCGCCGGTGACGGCCGACTCGTCGACGCTCGCGATGCCCTCCACCACGTCCCCGTCACCAGGGACGACCTCGCCGGCCTCCACGACGACGAGGTCACCGACCGCCAACGACGTGCCCGGCACGGACTCCTCGGTACCGTCGGGCCGCTGCCTGCGTGCCAGGGTCTGGGTGCGCGTCTTGCGCAGGGACGCGGCCTGTGCCCGGCCACGCCCCTCGGCGACCGCCTCGGCCAGGTTGGCGAACACCACCGTGGCCCACAGCCACCCGGTGACCGACCAGGCGAACAGGCTCGGGTGGAGCACCGCGAGCACCGTCGCGGCGAGGGCCCCGACCCAGACCACGAACATCACGGGGTAGCGCACCTGGTGACGAGGGTCGAGCTTGCGCAGCGCGCCCGGCAGAGACCGCCACACCCGACTGAGGCGAGAGACGAGAGAGCGTGTTCTCTCGTCCGAGCCGACTGAGGGTGTTGACGAGCGCGGCGAGGAACGCCTCTGGCGCGGGTCGGACGCCCCGGCGCGCACCGTGCTGTGAGAGGTCATCGCAGGGCCTCCGCGACCGGGCCGAGCGCGAGCGCCGGGAAGAAGGTCAGGCCAGCGACGACGACCGTGACGAAGACCAGCAGCCCGACGAACACCGGGCCGTGCGTCGGCAGGGTTCCTCGGGAGGCGGGCTGCGGCGGCTGAGCGGCGAGGCTGCCCGCGAGCGCCAGCACCAGCACCATCGGCACGAAGCGGCCGAGCAGCATCGCGACACCCAGGGCCGTGTTCTGGTACACGGTGTCGGCGCCGAAGGCAGCGAACGCCGAACCGTTGTTGTTCGCCGTGGAGGTGTAGGCGTAGAGGATCTCTGAGAGCCCGTGCGCGCTCGACCCCTGCACAGACGGGTCGCTCACGGAGGCGTCGGTCAGCGCGGGCGAGCCCGCGGTGATCGCCGCACCGACGAGCACCAGGGCGGGCATCGTCAGGACGGTGAGGGCGACGAGCGTCACCTCGCGGCGGCCGATCTTCTTGCCGAGGTACTCCGGTGTGCGTCCGACCATCAGCCCTGCGAGGAACACGGTCAGCACCGCGAGCACGAGCATCCCGTACAGCCCCGCGCCGACACCTCCGGGCGCGACCTCGCCCAGCATCATGCCGAACAGGGTCGCTCCCCCGCCCAGCCCGGTGAACGAGTCGTAGGAGGCGTTGTTCGCGCCGGTGGACGTGACCGTGGTCGAGACGCCGAACAGCGCCGACGCGGCGGGCCCGAACCGGACCTCCTTGCCCTCCATGGCACCACCGGCGGCCTGCGGCACGGTGCCGAGGCCGCGTGTCTCGGCCCAGGTCGCGACGGCGACCGCCCCGGCCCAGATCGCACCCATGGCGGCGAGGATCGCCACACCCTGGCGTCTGTCGCCGACCATCTGCCCGAAGGTGCGCGGCAGGCTGAACGGGATCACGAGCATGAGGAAGACCTGGAACAGGTTGGTCCACCCGTCCGGGTTCTCGAACGGGTGCGCGGCGTTGGCTGCGAAGAACCCTCCGCCGTTGGTCCCGAGGTTCTTGATCGCCTCCTGGGAGGCGACCGGGCCGCCGACCATCGTCTGCGTCGAGCCTGAGAGCGTGGTGATCTCGTGGGGTACGGCGAGGTTCTGCACGACCCCGCCGACCAGCAGCACGACCGCTGCGACGAGGGATATCGGCAGAAGAACACGCAGCGTCCCTCGCACGAGGTCGACCCAGAAGCTGCCGATCCGGTCGGTCCGATCCCGAGCGAAGCCCCGGACCAGGGCGACCGCCACCGCCAGGCCGACGGCCGCCGAGACGAAGCTCTGCACCGTCAGCCCGACCATCGGCACCAGATGACCCATGGTCGACTCGCCGGCGTACCACTGCCAGTTCGTGTTGGTCACGAAGGAGACCGCGGTGTTCCAGGCCCCGTCCGCCGGCACCCCTGACCTGCCGAGCGACAGCGGGAGGTGCCCCTGCACCCGCAGGAGCGCGTACAGGACCAGGATGCTGACGAACGAGAACGCCAGCAGCGACCGTGCGTAGACCGGCCACCGCTGGTCGGCCTCGGCGTCGATGCTGCCCAGGCGGTAGACGACCCGTTCGACGCGCAGATGACGCGACGTGGTGAAGACGCGTGCCATGTAGTCCCCGAACGGGACGTGCACCGCCGCCAGCAGGGCGACCAGCAGCCCGACCTGCAAGGCCGCCGCGAGCGCCGCCGGCATCAGAACCTCTCCGGTTTCAGCAGCGCCCACAGCAGGTATCCCACCAGCCCGACCGCCACCACCACCATGACGACGTACTCGCCGTCCAGCCCTGGGCGGGGCGAGGGGCTCGTCCGTCCGAGCAGGTCGAGGGCGCTGGCGAGCACGGCGAGGATCACAGCCTGGACACCGCCGCGACGAGGGCGGCGAGCGCCGCGAAGGCCACGCACGTCAGGACGACGAAGACGAGGTCGGCCACAGCCCGCTCCTGAAGACCGGCGCCCCACGGCGCGACGGCCCCCCTGGCCGTCACCCTCATTGGTACCCCGCCGCACCCGGCTCCGCAGCCCGAGCGTCAGGCCTTCGGGCTACGGGATGTCGCGGCGGAAGCGGAGCAGGTATCCGGCGGCGGTGAGGACGACGGCGTAGAGCAGCAGAAGCGCTGTCGCGGGGAGGAAGCCCAGGAGGCCGGCACCCGTGCCGCCGGGGCCGAACATGCTGAACAGCGTCGCGCCGGTGACGGCGTCTCCCAGGGCTCCGGGCAGGTAGGCGAGGGCGGGGATGTCGCGGCCGATGAGCATGGGCAGGGAACGCAGGGTCGGCTCGAGGAACATGGTGATGCCGAGCAGCGTGACGATGGCCACCATCTGGTTCGTCAGCAGCGCACCCAGGCCGACGCCGACCAGACCCCACAGCGTCATGGCCAGGATCATGCGGGCGAACATCTCCCAGGTCTTGACGTCGCCCAGCGCTGTGGGTTCGCCCAGCGCCGCGAGCAGCGCCGACCCGAACACCAAGCACCCGACGACGACCGTCACGGCGTACAGCGCCGACAGCGGGACGACGGAGAGGAACTTCGCGGCGAGCACCCGCCACCGTGCCGGGTCGGTCAGCAGCGTGGGGGTGATGGTCTGGTGGCGGTACTCCCCCGCGACCGACATGGCCCCGACGATGGCTGGGAAGACGTACCCGAAGGTCGTCCCCATGGAGTAGATCAGGCGCGCGACCGCGTCGCCCGAGGGCAGGAAGAACCCTTGCTCGGCGGTCATCTCCGAGCGGCCGAAGTGGATGGCGAGCACCATGGTGGCGACGTTGAGACCTGTCCAGACGAACGTGATGAGCAGGAGCGCCCACCAGGTGCGGGTCGTGAAGTACTTGCGGAACTCCATCCGCAGGGTGGCGATCATCGGATGGTCCCCTGTCCTTCGGTCAGGGCCAGGAACGTGGCCTCCAGGCCGCTGCGCTGGGTCGCGAGCTGGTGCAGCTCGACCCCGGCGGCGAAGGCCGTGCGGCCGATCTGCGCGGCGGTCGGCCCGACCACCACCATGGCCTGCTGGCCTGCGCTCGGTGGACCCGCGCTCGGTTCGCCGGGCTGCACCGTCCATCCTTGCTCGGCGACCAGGCGGCCCCAGGCCCCGGGATCAGCGGCGATCACCTCGGTGCGGTTCTCGTGCTCGCGGGCGAGGCCGGCCAGGGTGGAGGTGTGCACGAGACGGCCATGGGCGATGATCACGACGTCGTCTACCGACTGCTGCACCTCGGCCAGCAGGTGGGAGGAGACCAGGACGCTCTTCCCGTCGTCGGCCAGGGCCCGCAGCAGGTCACGCATCCAGACGATGCCTTCGGGGTCCAGCCCGTTGGCGGGCTCGTCGAGCAGCAGCACCTGCGGGTCGCCCAGCATCGCCGCTGCCAGGCCCAGGCGTGCGCGCATCCCCATGGAGAACCCGCCGACCCGACGGTCCGCGGCGGCAGCCAGCCCGACCATCTCGAGCACCTGGTCGCACCGGGCCTTGCCGATCTTGGCCCCGTCAGCCAGCATCCGCACGTGGTCCTTGGCGGTGCGCCCCGGGTGGAAGGCCGACGCCTCCAGAGCGGCCCCGACCAGACGTGTCGGGTTCTTCAGCCGCTGGTAGGGCACCCCGTCGAACGTCGCCCTGCCTGACGTCGGCGTCGTCAGCCCTAACGCCATGCGCAGCGTGGTCGTCTTCCCCGACCCGTTGGGCCCGAGAAACCCGGTCACCCGCCCAGGACGAGTCGTGAAGCTCAGATCGTCTACCGCCGTGAGCGTCCCGAACCTCTTCGTCAGGTGCTCGACCTCGAGCATGAGAACCGTCCCTGTCGTCGTCCGCCGTCGGCACCCGACACTACCCGACCTCTTTCCAGCGACGTTCGTCGCCCAGAAGATCACTCGGGCAGGTCTGCGAGAACCTCCGGGAGGAGCGTCAGCATCCCGGGGATCACCTCGTGGGCCGTGGTGACGAGAATATCGGTGTCAGCAGACCAGTAACCATGGATGATCCTGTTCCGCATGCTCGCCGCTCGGCGCCACGGGACCTGTGGGTGAGCGGCGCGAGTCTCTTCGGAGATCTGTGCTGACGCTTCGCCGAGAACAGTGAAGTTCCAGAGCAGCGCCTCGTGAGATGCCGCGTCGAGCTCGATGGCCGCCGTGTCGCGGTCGGTGGTGAGCTCGATGATCCGGGTGCAGACCCGGATCATGTCGACGACGTAGAGGCGGTCACGCTGCATAGAGATCCCGGGCTTCGGCTTCGACGTGATCGCGCAGCAAGGGGTGGAGCGTCCGTCGGGAGACCAGGTCGACCGGCCGTCCGAGGATCTCCGCGATCTCATCAGCAGCGTCCACGATCTCCCAGGTCAGGTGTCGATGTGGAGCGAGGTCGTAGAGCAGGTCGACATCTGACCCGGGGTGCTCCTCACCACGAGCCACCGAACCGAAGACCTCGAGGCGCGCGAAACCATAGCGCACACACACCTCAGCGAGGGACCTGCGCTGCCGGTCATCGAGCAGGAGCATGCCTCAAGACTACCGATCCCCTGCGTTCGAGCCAGGGGCCACGAGACTCCTCGCCCCTGTATCGGGTGCGCACAGCTAGGCACTGCACGAAGGTCGGGAACCGACCACACGAAGGTCGGCGCACCGCGCCGACCGAGCGGGGGTCACGGGGGCTCGCCCCCGTGCGGGCGCGGGGCTAGGCCCCGCACAACATGCGAAGGGCGACGTGGCTTGCGTTCCCGCAAGCACACGCCGCCCTCGATCCGTAGCGGGGGGAGGATTTGAACCTCCGACCTCTGGGTTATGAGCCCAGCGAGCTACCGAGCTGCTCCACCCCGCGTCGACTTGTCTACCTTACGCGGACAGGCCCGGGAGTGCCAAATCTCCAGGTCGTCGGGGTGGAACGACGAGGGCGTGTCTCTCGATCCCGTGTGCGGACGCGGGATCGTAGAGACACGCCCTCGCTAGGCCTCAGCCCAGTCGCGACTCCGCGTCGAGCGCTGCCCGCACGGCGGTGTCGAGCCGTTTCTGGGCCTCGCCGTAGGCGGCGAAGTCGTTGTTCTGGAGCGCCTGCGTCGAGTCCCTCATCGCCTGGCTGGCGTCCGCGAGGGCCTTCTGCAGGTCGGCACGTGCCTGGGCCTGCTCGGGCGTGTCGCCGGGCTGGGCCGGCGGGGTCGGCTCCGCGGTGGGGCCGGGCGTCGGTCCTGGCTCGGGGGTGCCTTCGCCGGGAGGGGTGCCCGGCTCCCCGGTGATCGCGCCAGAGTCGCCCTTGAACACCTGGTCGAGCGCTTCGTCCAGGGTGGCGGCGAACCCGATCGAGTCACCGAAGCTCACCAGCACCCGTTGCAGGAGGGGGAAGGTGGTGCCTGTCGCCGCCTGGACGTAGACCGGCTGCACGTAGAGCAGACCGCCGCCGACGGGCAGGGTCAGCAGGTTGCCGCGTCGGATCGTGGAGTCACCTTGCCTGAGCAGGTTGAGCAGCTCGGAGACCTTGGGGTCCGCGGTGAAGTTCGCTGACGCCTGGCCTGGACCGGGCACGGTGGAGTCACGGGGCAGCTCTAGCAGCCTGATCTGCCCGTAGTCCTCCGCTCTCTGGCCGGGTTCGTTGCCGGCTTCCGCGTTCACCGCGACATACCCGGTGAGCACCTCCCTGCCGCCTTGCGGGATGAAGGTCGACATGAGCGAGAACGTCGCGGCGTCCTGGTCGGGCATCTTCAGCGTCAGGTAGTACGGCGGCTGGGTCATGGCGGCCCCGGTGTGGGCGGGGTCGGCGGGGTTGGCCCAGAAGTCGTTGCCTGAGAAGAACTGGTGGGCGTCGGTGACGTGGTAGCGGGCGAGCAGGGTGCGCTGCACCTTGAAGAGGTCTTCGGGGTAGCGCAGGTGGCTCATCAGGTCGCCGCTGATCTCCGAGATCGGCTTGAGCGTGCCGGGGAACGTCGCCGACCACGCCTTGAGGATCGGGTCGTCCGGGTCCCAGGCGTACAGGTTGATGGAGCCGTCGTAGGCGTCGACCGTCGCCTTCACCGAGTTGCGGATGTAGTTCACCGTCGCCGGTTCCAGGGCCTGGATGGTGGTGGACGTGGCGGTCAGCGAGTCCGTCGTCGCGTCCTGCAACGACTGCGCCGTCGCGTACGGGTACTGGCTGGTGGTGGTGTAGCCGTCGACGATCCACACGACGCGCTCGTCGACCACGGCCGGGTAGACCCGACCGTCGAGGGTCAGGTAGGGGGCCACCTTGGCCACCCGCAGGGCCGGGTCACGGTCGTAGAGGATCTGCGACTGGGGGGTGACCCGGTCGGAGAACAGGATCCGCTCGGACCGGAACTTGATCGCGTACAGCAGCCGGTTCCACGGGTTGCCGATCGACGGGCCGGCCTGGACCTCGTCGGTGGGGAACCGGGTGTTGACCGTCCCCCCGGAGGCGCTGTCGCTCGGGTAGTCGAACTCCCACGCGGTGTCCTCCGGGCCGCCGACGATGGAGTACTCCGGAGAGCTCTGGCCGAAGTAGATGCGCGGCTCGTAGTCGCCCAGCAGGCCCGACGACGGGATGCCGCCCTGCAGGAACCTCGGTGCGCCCCGGTCGGTGATGGCGTTGCCGTAGGCGGCGACCACGCCGAAGCCGTGGGTGTAGACCGTGACCTGGTTGACCCAGTTCTGCTGGGAGGCCGACAGGGCGCGCTGGTCGAGCTCGCGCACCGCGATCACGGTGTCGTAGCTCTCGCCGTCGATCATGTACCTGTCGACCGACAAGGTGTCGGGGAACGAGTAGAACCCGCGGATCTGCTGGAGCTGCTTGAACGACGGGCTGACGATGGTCGGGTCCAGCAGGCGGATCGACGCGGTGGTCTCCGCGTCCTCGCGCAGCTGGCCGGCCTCGGCGTTCACGACCGCGTCGTACTCCTGGGTGTCCACGTCGCCGATGCCGTAGGCGGCGAGCGTCGCGTTGATGTTGTGCTGGATGTAGGTGCTCTCGCGGTCCTGCTGGTTGGGCTGCACCTGGAAGCGCTGGACGATCGCGGGGTAGATGCCCCCGACGACGATCGCGGCGACCACCATGACCGAGACACCGATCATGGGCAGACGCCAGCCGCCCCGCACCGCGGTCAGGACGAACACGGCCGCGATCAGCAGCGCGGCGACCGCGAGGATCCCCTTGGCCGGGATCACCGCGTTGATGTCGGTGTAGCCGGCGCTGGCCAGCTGTGCCGACTGGTTGCTCTTCATCAGCAGCGAGTACCGGTCGAGCCAGAGGTTCGCGGCGATCGCGACCATGATGACCGCACCGATGGTGGCCAGCTGCACCCGAGCCGTCTTCGAGGTGCGCGGCGCACCCGCGGGCCCGCCGATCCGCAACCCTCCGTACAGGTAGTGCGTGGCGATCGCGACGATGGCCGACAGGATCGCGACGGCCAGCACGAACGACACGACGAACCGCAGCACCGGCAGGCTGAAGAAGTAGAAGCCCAGGTCCATGCCGTGCTCTGGGTCTTTGATGCCGACCGGTTGCCGGTTGAGGAACAGCTGGACGTCAGCCCACTGGGCGGAGGCGGCACCGGCGGCGAACAGGCCCAGCACCGCCGGGGCCGCGATCATGACCATCTTGCGCAGAGGCTCGATGGCCTCGCGGTACTGGTCGAGGTTCAGCTGCTCACGGTCTGACGGGGCGTAGACCGGCCGGGACCGGTACGCGACGGCCAGGCTGACGAACACGGCGCCGGCCATGAGCAGGAAGCCCAACGCCCCGAGGGCGATCCTGGTGCCCCACTCGACGTAGAGGACCTTCTCGTAACCGACCTGGCGGTACCACAGCACCTCCGTCCAGACCTGGGCCAGCACCAGGACGACGAGCACGATCGCACCGAGCACGACCAGCGTCGGGCCTAGCGCTCCGCGCTTGCGGCGGGGGGTGAGGGAAGCGGGGCGGGGTGTCGCGGTGGAGCTCACTGTTCCTCACGATGGGAGTAGTTCGGTCGGGCGCGGCATCACGGAGGCCGACGTCTTCGTGGGCCAACGTCTGTCAGGTTCCTCAGGTTCCCACACGCCGAGACGACAAGCCCAACCGGCCCGCCGCGCGGCGCCGAGAACCCGGGTCTCACTCGGGCAGGCAGGTGGGCAGGCCCTCGCCCTTCCCGGAACCTATCGCGACGACGGCCTCGCGCGCCTCGTGCAACGTGCTCACGGCGACCACACGCAGACCGCGCGGGGTGTTCCCGACCACCTCGCCGCAGTTGCCCCGCGGCGCCAGGAACCAGGCGGCCCCGTCACGCCTGGCCCCGACCAGCTTCTGCCGGATGCCGCCGATGGGGCCCACCTCGCCCAGCGCGTCGATCGTGCCGGTGCCGGCGATGATCGCGCCGTCGGCCTCGTCCTCGGGGGTGAGCATGTCGATGATCCCCAGCGCGAACATGAGCCCGGCGCTGGGCCCGCCGATGTCCGGCACGTTGACCGTGACCTCCACCGGCGGGTCGAAGTTCGGGTCGACGACGATACCCAGCAGGGCTCCCCCGCCGGGGCGCTCGCCGGTCACGACCGGCACCCGCAGCCGCGTGGCGCCGCGGTGCACGTCGACCTGCACGGTGGTGCCCGGGGCGGTGTCGCGGAGGGTCCGGATCAGCGTCGCGTAGTCCTTGGTGGGCACGCCGTCCAGCCCTACGACGATGTCGCCCTTGGCGAGCACCCCGTCGGCACCAGAACCGTCCATCACCCCGGCGACGGTGAGCGTGGCCGGGACCTCGTAGCCCAGCTCGGTCAGCGCGGCGACGACGGCGAGCTCTTGAGAGCTGACCATCTGCAGCTGGTTCTGCTCGTCGATCTCCTCCCTGGTGGCCGTCGACGAGACCTGGCTCTCGAGCGGCAGCACCCGCGAGGAGGGCGACGACCAGGCGCCCAGCACCTGGAACGGGTAGGCCGGGAACCCGGGCATGCCTGTCGCCGAGACCGTGGTCAGCCGCAGCTGGCCGGTCGAGGGGTAGGTCTGGGCACCGGAGATGGAGATCAGCGGTGTGCCGCCCATCTCGCCGAGCACGTCCCTGGTGGGGCCGGGCTGGTTCACGACGTAGGGGGCGGGCAGCAGGCTGAGCAGCAGCGTCAGGAGGCCGCTGAGGAGCATGCTCGCCCCGAGGGTGATCGACCGCCGTCCCGGGGCTGCCCACGTCGGCGCCGGGTCGTCCGGCGGGGCGAACACGGTGTGGAGGTCATCGGCCACCCCGGCATCATGCCTCACCCCGGCACCCACCTCACACCCCTGTCGCTCCTCCCGCTCGGGACCGTGCCGGTCTCCTCGAGCCCGGCGACGCTCCGCCGGGTCGTGATATCGGCGTGACGGAGTAGGTTCTCAGCACGGAAGGGAGCCGCCGTGCGTGCCATGATCCTCAAGGAGTTCCACGAGCTGCGCCGCGACCGACGCACCGTCGCGATGCTCGTGGTGATGCCGATCGTGATGCTGGTGATCTTCGGCTACGCCGCCAACTTCAGCGTCTCGAGCCTCCGGACCGCGGTCGTCGGCCCGGACGCCGACGTGCTCAGCGTCGCCATGAAGGTCGGGGCTCCGCTGACGAGCCTCTCCCCTGGCATGGGCGGCACACCGCTCACGACGGACGAGCAGGCGGCGACCGACGCGCTGTGGAACCTGTTCGACGTGGTGCGCACCGACGTGAGCGTCAGCGGTGCGGACGCCCAGGCGCTGGTGCGCGACAACGTGGCCGACGTCGTCTTCGACACCTCGACCACCCCGACGACGGCCTACGTGGACGGTTCGGCGCTGTTCGCCGCGCAGAGGGCTGATGCGGCGCTGGGGCGCATGGGCACCCTGGTCGACATCCAGATCCTCTACAACCCCGACCTGAAGACGTCGTGGGTGATGGTTCCGGCACTGATCGGCCTGGTGCTGGCGTTCATCGGCACGATCGTCACCAGCATCGGCCTGGTCCGCGAGCGCGCGGCCGGGACGCTGGAACAGCTGGCGGTGATGCCGTTACGACCCGTCGACGTGGTGCTCGGCAAGATCGTCCCCTACCTGGTCATCACCACCGTGGAGATGGCGATCATCACCGCGCTGGGTGTGACGATCTTCGGTGTGCCGTTCCGGGGGAACGTGGCGGTGTTCGCGCTCGGCGCGCTGCTCTTCCTGGGCGTGGTGCTCGGCATCGGCGTGCTGGTCTCGACCGTCTCGCAGACCCCGGCGCAGGCCATCCAGCTCGCGATCATGGTGACGCTGCCTCAGGTGCTGCTGTCAGGGTTCATCTTCCCGCTGGAGGCGATCACCGAGGCCATCCGCTGGATCGGGTACTGCCTGCCGATGACGTACTTCGTCCAGATCAGCCAGGGGGTGATGCTGCGCGGGGCGGGGATCGAGTCGCTGTGGCTGCCGTTCACGGTGCTCGCCGGCATGGCCGTGGTGATCGTCACCGCGGCGGTGCTGCGCTTCCGCCGCACGCTGGCCGGGGGCCGGTCATGACCTGGGGCGTCGAGGGCCTGGTGGTGCGTCTCGGCGCGACCAGGGCGGTGGACGGCGTGGACCTGGTGGCGGAGCCCGGGCGGGTGGTCGCGGTCGTCGGCGGTGACGGGGCGGGCAAGACGACGCTGCTGCGAGCGCTGGTCGGCGGGGTGCGTCCGACGGCCGGGCAGGTGCGGGCACCGGAGCGCTGCCGCACCGGCTTCATGCCGACGGCGGCCGGGGTGTGGCGCGACCTGACGGTGGACCAGAACATCGACTTCGTCGCTGCCGCCTACGGCGTGACCGGCCCGCTGCTCGACCGGCGCCGGGCCGCGCTGTTCGAGGTGACCGGGCTGGGTGCGGCCAGGTCACGGCTGGGCAGCCAGCTCTCGGGCGGGATGCGCCAGAAGCTGGCCTTCGGTCTGGCCACGCTGCACCGCCCTGAGCTGTTGGTGCTGGACGAGCCGACCACCGGCGTCGACCCGCTCAGCCGTGGGGACCTGTGGCGGATGATCTCCCGCTCGGCGTACGACGGTGCCGCCGTCGTACTGTCCACGACATACCTGGACGAGGCCGAGCGGGCCGCCCACGTGCTCGTGCTCGCTGACGGCCGCCCCCTGCTGGCCGGGACCCCGACGGAGGTGGTCCGCGCCACGCCGGGCACGGTGGTACGCCTGGACGGTGAGATGCCCGGCATCACCACCTGGCGGCGCGGCCACGAGCGTCACGGCTGGTTGCCGCCCGACGGACCGGCGGGCACGTCGACGGACAGCGGGCAGGGCGTCGCCGGTGTGCTGCCCACCAAGGTCGAGCCAGACCTCGAGGACGCGGTGATCGCGGCCTCGCTGGCGCGGGAGGCCGTCGATGCCTGAGACGACGACCCTGCCGCTGGTCCAGGTGCGTGGGGCGACCCGTCGCTTCGGCGACGTGCTCGCCGTGGACGACGTGGACCTGGATGTGCACGCCGGCGAGGTGGTGGGTCTGCTCGGTGCCAACGGCGCGGGCAAGACGACGCTGCTGCGGATGCTGCTGGGCCTGCTCCCGGTAGACGCCGGCGAGGTCGCCGTGCTCGGCCACGCCCCGTCCAGAGACGTCCGCCGACGCATCGGCTATGTCCCGCAGAACCTCGGCCTCTACCAAGACCTCACGGTCGAGCAGAACCTGGAGTTTGTCGCTGGCTGCTACGACGCGCCGGTGCCCCCGCTGCCGCCGGGCCTGGCCGCGCTGGCCCACCGGACCGTGGCGTCCATCGGCCTGGGCTGGCAGCGACGCCTGGCGTTCGTCGCCGCGCTGGCGCACTCACCCGAGCTGCTGGTGCTGGACGAGCCGACCTCGGGCGTCGACCCGCTGGCCCGCGCCAGGCTGTGGGACACGGTGCGCCACCAGGCCGAGCAAGGCGCCGGGGTGCTCATCACCACCCACTACATGCAAGAGGCCGAACAGTGCGACCGCCTGGTGCTCATGGTCGACGGCCGCGCCGTCGCCTCCGGTGACGAGGCCACCCTGATCGGCACCACCCGCGCCGTCCAGGTGCGCACCGACCGTTGGCAAGACGCCTTCGCCGCCCTGGCGGACGCGAACCTCCCCGTGGTGCTCGACGGCACCGCCGTCCGCGTCGCCGACACCCCCGAGCCCACCGTCCGCGCGGCCCTGGCCACCGCCGACGTCACCGCCGAGATCGCGGAGGTCCCCGCCACCCTCGAAGAAGCCATGGCCGCCTACGCCAAGACAGGCATCGCCAAGGCTCAGTGACGAGACCCGCGCGATCCTCGACGCAAGGACACGTCTATCGAGGGCTCCTGGGGCCGCCTCCGCCCGCTACTCTCGACCAGGTCGGTGGCATGTCGACCACCGGCTGAGACCGTCACCGAAGGCGAGGCGTCATGTCCTCCTCTGCTGCCGCTCCTCCTGCCTCGCGAGCCCTCTGGGGGCGAGCCGTCGGCGTCGGCGTCGCGCTCTCTGTGGTCGTCGCGGTGATCGTCCTGGCCTTCTCCTGGCCGAACGTCACCGCCGAGGCGAAGAACCTGCCCGTCGCGATCGCCGGACCAGCCCCGGCGGTGGCCGACGCGACCGCTGGTGTCGACAAGGCCACCGGCGGTGCGATCGCGTTCACCGAGGTGGCCGACCGTGACGCGGCGGTGCGCGGCATCGAGCGGCGCGACGTGTACGGCGCCATCGTCCTTGGAAAAGAGCCCGAGGTGCTCACCTCGTCGGCGGCCAGCCCGGTGGTCGCTCAGATGCTGACCGGGGTCGCCGCCCAGCTCCAGCAGCAGGCCGCCGCCGCCGCGACCGCTGCGGGGGCTCCGGCATCGACGGTGACGGTCACCGACGTCGTGCCGCTCTTGAAGACCGACCCGCGTGGCGCCGGCATGATCGCCGCGGCCCTCCCGCTCGTCCTGGGCGGGATGCTCGGCGGCATCGCCATCAGCGTCGCGATCAGCGGCGTCCGGCGTCGCCTCGTCGCGCTGACGACCTACTCCGTCGTCGCCGGGCTCGCGATCACCGCCATCCTCCAGAGCTGGTTCGAGGTGCTCGGCGGCACCTACCTGCTCAACTCGGCCGCGTTCGCGGCCAGCCTCTTCGCGATCGGAGCGGCGATCGTCGGCTTCGCCGCTCTCGCCGGGCGTCCCGGCATCGCCATCGGGCCGGTGCTGTTCCTCCTGATCGCCAACCCGATCTCCGGGGCTGCCATGCCCAAGGAATTCCTCCTCGCCCCGTGGGGCGAGATCGGCCAGTGGTTCCCACCCGGTGCTGGCGCGACGCTCGTCCGCGACCTCTCCTACTTCCCCGCCGCGAGCACCGTCTTCCCCTGGCTCGTCCTGGCCGCGTGGGCCGTCGGCGGGCTCGTCCTCGCCGTGGTCGGCCCCTTCCGCTCCACCTCGCTGCTGCACGGCAAGGCCTCGGACGACTGACACCCTCCGGCCACGACGACCGGAGGGTGTCAGGAGAGAAGACTCGTCGAGGTCAGTCGGCGTGGTCTCGGGTGCGGATCTCCACGCGGCGGATCTTGCCGGAGACGGTGACGGGCATGGCGTCGACGAACTCCACGACGCGGGGGTACTTGTAGGGGGCGGTCCTCGCCTTGACGAAGGTCTGGATGTCGCGGGCCAGGTCGTCGCCGGGGTCGAAGCCGGGGGCGACCACCACGGTGGCCTTGACGACCGTGCCGCGCACCGGGTGGGGGGCCCCGGTGACCGCGCACTCCTTGACGGCGGGGTGGGCCATGACCACCGACTCCACCTCGAACGGGCCGACCCGGTAGCCCGAGGTCTTGATCATGTCGTCGGTGCGCCCGACGTACCAGAAGTAGCCGTCCTCGTCACGGGTGGCCAGGTCGTGGGTGTGGTAGTAGCCGTCGTACCAGACCGACGCGGTGATCTCCGGGGCGTCGTGATACTCGACGAACATCCCGATCGGGCGCTCGTCACCGGTGCGCACGCAGATCTCGCCCTCCTCACCGACGCCGACCTCCTGACCGTCCTCGTCCAGCAGCACCACGTCATAGGCCGGAGACGGCACGCCCATCGACCCTGGCTTGGTGGGCTGCCAGTAGTTGGTGACCACGGCCAGCGTCATCTCGGTCTGCCCGTAGCCCTCCTTGATCTCCAGGCCGGTCATCTCACGGAACGTCTCGTAGACGACGGGGTTCATCGCTTCCCCGGCGATCGTCGCGTGGCGCAGGTTCGACAGGTCGAAGGCGCGAAGGTCCTCGTTGACCAGGAACCGGTAGACCGTCGGCGCCGCGCAGAACGTGGTGACCTTCGCATCGGCCAGGTGCCGCAGCAACGCCTGCGGGTCGAAGCGGTCGAAGTCGAACACGTCGACGCACGCACCCAGGAACCACTGGCCGTAGAGCTTGCCCCACACCGACTTCGCCCAGCCGGTGTCTGACACGGTCAGGTGCAGCCCGTCCGGCTCGACCCGGTGCCAGTACTTGGCGGTGGGGATGTGCGCGATCGGGTAGGAGTGGTCGTGCAGCACCATCTTGGGCTGTGCGGTCGTGCCTGACGTGAAGTACAGCAGCAGCGGGTCAGCGGCCACCGGGCGGTCGGGCCCCGTCGGGAGGACGAAGGCCGGGGCGGCGGCGAGAGCCTCGTCGAAGTCCAGCCAACCCGGGGGCGGCGTCCCCTCCACGCCGGCCTTCACCAGCTGGAGACCGAGCTCGGCCTCGGCGAGGTCGAGCTCCTCGCTCACCGCGCAGTCGAGCGTGGCGACCACGGTGTTGATCTTGGCCTCCCGCAGGCGGAACACCAGGTCGTAGGCCTTCAGCTGGTGGGTGGCCGGGGCGGCGACCGCACCGATCTTGTGCAGCCCGATGATCGACCACCAGAACTGGGGGTGGCGCTTGAGCACCAGCAGCACCCGGTCACCCTTGCGCACCCCGATCGAGCGGAACCACGAGGCGGCCTGGTCGGAGAGCCGGGCGATGTCACCGAAGGTGTACCACCGGGTCACACCGGAGGCGTCCGACCAGCGCAGCGCCGGACGTTCCGGCTCGGCTGCCGCGATGGCGTCCACCACGTCATAGCCGAAGGAGAAGTCCGGCGGGCAGTCCAGCCCGTAGCCGACGGGCGTCCCGTCAGGGCCGAGGTCCTCGTCCAGGTAGCGCTGGTGGAGCGTGCTCACGATCGACATGCCGCAAACCTACGCGACCGTAGGTTCACGACGAGATGCCCGTTCCCACAACATCCGCGCCCGCGGACCGCACAGCACCGACAACCCGGTGCGCGTGCTCAGTCGGTGAAGTGCTCCTCGACCAGGCGCGCCAGGTCATCGGGTCTCGTGCCCGGGATGTCATGCCCGGCCCCGGGCAGCACCACCAGCCGTGCCGAGGGCAGGGACTCCACGATCAGCGCTGTGTGGTCGGGCGTGGTCGCGTCGTGCTCACCGACCAGCACGAGGACCGGCACGGTGATCGCGGCCAGGTCAGACGGTGAGATCTGAGGGTGCTCGGTCATCAGCGCCCAGCGCTCGGCTGGCCCCCGCAGGGGGCTGAGCACCCGTGCCCCCAGGGCGAGCAGCCGGTGCACCACCCGGGTCAGGAGCACCCACTTTCTGGCCAGCCCCTCGGGGAACAGGTTGGCGCCGCTGACGAGCATCCGGTGCACCACCCCGGGGTGACGCATCGCCAGCTCTAGGGCGATGTTCCCACCGTCGGAGTAGCCCAGCACGTCCACGTCGTGCAGGTCGAGGAGCCGGAGCACCTGGGCGACGTCGTCGGCCATGCTCGCGATGGTCAGGTCACCCGAGCCGCGTGGAGACCACCCGTGCCCACGGGAGTCCATCGCGACCAGGGTGCGCCCCGGCAGCCGACGAACCAGGGCGTCGAACTCTCGGTGGCTCCCGCTGTTGCCGTGAAGCAGCACCACCGGCCGGCCTGTGTCGCCGCGTCGGACCACCCACAGCGGCCCGACCTGCTGCCCGAGGCTCCGGCGCCTGTCCTTGCTCATCTGGCCAGGTTACTCATCTGGTCAGACATCACGGCTCAGCAGCACCATCACCTCGCCGTGCGCGGTCTGCGGGAACATGTCGAACACCCGGCCACGGACGGGCCGCAACCGTGGCATCTGGGTCAGGTCGGCCACCAGGCTGGGCAGGTGGCACGAGGAGTACAGCACGTGCGGGACGTCGCTGGCGTCCAGCCACTCGGCGAGCTCGGGCCCCAGGCCGCGCCTCGGCGGGTTCACGACCACCAGGTCAGGGGTGTCGGCGCGGTCGCGGGCGACGTCCAGCGCGTCACCGGCCACGAAGGTCGCACCAGGTCGAGACCTGGCGGAGACCCGGGCGGCCTCCACAGCCGGCAAGGACCGCTCGATCCCGGCCACCGTCCGCCCCTCGGCGGCGAGGTGCAGAGCGAACCCACCGACACCGCAGTACAGGTCCCACACGGAGGCCGGGGCGAGGTCGTCGACCCATGCCGCCGCCTGCTGGTACAGCGCGGCGGCGGTCGGCGTGCTGGTCTGGAAGAAGCTGCGGGGCGGCAGGTGCAGCCCGACCTCCCCGACCCGCATGGTCAGCGTGTCAGCCTCGGTCAGCAGGATCTCCCGCTCGCCCTCCAAGACGGCCGCGTGGGCGGGCTGCACGTTGACCGACGCGACCACCAGACCAGGCAGCGTCTCGAACAACCAGGGCAGGTGCTTGCGGATGCGCATCAACGCCTCGGTGGAGCGCAGCACGAACCGCACCATGAGCTCGGCGTCCGGGGAGACGGTGACGAGCAGGTACTTCAGCTCGCCCCGCCGTGCGGGCACGTCGTACGGCTCTAGCGCGGCCCGCGTGACGAACCGCGCCAACCGGTCGAAGGACGCGGCCAGCGCAGGCTCATACAGCTCGCAGCCGGTGAGGTCGACACCCCGCAGCTCGTCGTCCAGCACCCCCAGCGTCGGGTGCTCGACGGTGCCCCCGACCACCAGCTTGGCCCGGTTGCGATGACCGCGCTCCCCCGCGGCGAACGGCTCCTCCCAGGCCACACCCGGCAGCGCCGCCACCGCTTCGTCATGCTTGGCAGCCACCTGCTCGCCGTAGGGCCGCCCCATCCACGCGCACGACCGACAGGCCCCCGCGTCGAACAGATCGCACCGCACCGCCGCAGTCTAGAACCGTTCGCCCCACGCCTTCACCCGACATGGCGACCGTGCCACGATCCGACGAGGCAACAGCAGGAACCGAACCGTGTCATCAGCACACGACACGCTCGCACGACACCTGACGTGCCCGCACAGACGAGAGGGTATGCGACAGAAGCGACCATATCGCCCCGTTCGTCTTGCTAAGGTCTGAACCGGCAGAGCCATCCGATGACTACAGCCACCCGTGAGGAGCGTGCGTGAGCGAGACGCCGACAGGATCGAGCCTAGACCGAGCAGCGGGACCGCCGACCACCGAGGGCAACATCCCGATGAGCCTTCCCCCGGTGGTGTACGTGCCGTGCGTGGAGCAGGTCAGCGATCCGGCGGACGTCCGCATCGAGTACAAGATCATGCAGGACGGCCGCAAGGCTCTCCTGGTCTACTCGGCCCTCGACCGTCTGCACGCGGGCGCAGGCGCCGCTCAGCCCTGGTTCGTCGCCCTCACAGCCAACCTTCAGGCGCTGTACGACGTCGAGCCCTTCGACCTGCTGCTGCTCGACGTCCTGGTCCCCGAAGAGCACCGGAGGCAGTCATGAGGCAAGCCCTCCACGACCCCGACCTCCTCATCAGCGCCATCAACCGCCTGTACACCGCGGCACACGAGCTCGACACCCACGGGTCCAAGGCTCCCGACGACATCGACGCCGGCGCGGCGACCTTCGCCGTCGCGGCGTGGCTCGGCGATCTCCTCAGCACAGGTGCCCAAGAGATCTCGACGGTGAGAAGCCTGGGTATGGCGACCGCGGTCGCCGTGGTTGACCTCAACGCGGGGAACCAGAGCGCGAGAGCGACGATCACCAGCATCGGAGAGGTTCTGTGAGCCTCGAGACCAAGATTGATGCTTCACCTGATTCTCTACGCGAGGTGTCGAAGTATCTGAGCTCGATCCTCCTCAGAGCCACCGACATGTTCCGTGAAGAGATCACCAAGAGTCGCCGAGACGCCGAAGAGTCATGGGACTGCAAGGCTTCCGATATCCTTGACGAACGTCTTCATATGACCGAGCGAAGACTTGACGAGCTCATCGAAGAGATCGACATGGCGCGCAAGGCGATAGACGCCCTCGCCGAGGCGCTCGACACGGCTCTCGATCTCATGGCCCAAGCCAGATCGGTCGCCTCCGACGGCGGACTGTGGGTGACCGGCACGCTGATCAGCGGCTGGCAGCTGACATCACTGTCGGGCGCGGTTGCCAAGAATGACCCCGTTCAGCAGGCTATCCATCAGGCCAAGGCCGAAGCCTGGGAAAACGCCGTTGCTCTCACCAAGAGAGCCCATGGCATCTGGAACGATGCCATCGAGACGTTCACCTCCAAGGCGCTTCAGAGCACGTCCAATCTCTCAGCCATCACGAGAAGGTCTCGTGAGAATATCGCCAAAAGCGTGAGCGACGGGAGCGCTATGATGGTCCTGAGTAAGTCTAGCATCGTATCACTCACCCTGAATATCACCGAAGCTGTGGTGGCGGGCACAGAGGCCGCACATCGGCAAACAGTTTTATCTTCCAGGGCGAACATTTTTCACGAGATGGCACAAAGCCAAGTTGTCGCAGAGGCGGCACCCGGTGCCTCGCCGGAGAGTCGCGGACCGATCCGAGCAGGGACTGTCCTATCTCGAGGGTTCATGATCCTTGGTGTCGGCGCGACCATATATGGAATACACGACGATATCAGCAGCGGGAAATCCACAGAGCGCGCGGTCGTCTCGAACACCGCTGCGCTCGGTGCCGGCCTGCTCGCGACCGTGGGAACCGGCGCTTTGGTGGGTGGCACGGCAGGCTCGGTCGTACCAGTCGTCGGAACGATCGCCGGGGTCGCCGTCGGAATGGTCGCCGCAGCCGTCGTATACACCGTGGTCGACAGCCATTACGAACCTGGTCTCCTCCTCGCCCCAGGGCACGATGATGGTTACCCTAGTCTCCATACGATCCAGACAGGCAGCCTGCTGCCCTGAGTCTTGCGTGAATAGGAACCCCGTGGAAACCAGGCGCCTCCCGATGCCGAAGCATTTTCTAGACTTCTTGGTCGCCGATTATTTTGGCAACCATCTTCTGACGACAAGGGCAGTGAACTGGTTTCTTATCCTCCTGGGGGTCCTCCCCGCAGCATGGGCTACGGCGAGACTGGTCGACTCTGTCGTGGCAGACGGGGACGCTTCGCTCTTCCCGAAAGCGACAGCATTCTTTGCCTCTCTGGTCATCGCGTCTGCGTCAGGCTTTTATCACGAAGTCGCGATCCGTCGACCCCGACTCTCCGAGAACAAGATACTGGCAACGACTACCGGACCTGCTGGTGTCGCCATCCCTCTCCACCGACGCAACGACATGTGGGCGATTTTCGCACACCTTGCTACAGCATCTGCTCTTGGTGCAGGAGCCGCTGCGGCACCGAGGGCAGTCACCCCCCTTCTCGCTGGCTTCGCTCTTCTGTTTGTCGTCCAGGCAGCCATACGCGTTCGCGCTCTTTCTGTACCGCATCGAGTGACCATCACTCTCGATGGTGTCTCTGTCGAGAACGGAAAAAAGCCATCCTTCCTGGCTTGGGAAGAGATCAGAGATTCAGGCTGGGCTCCGGGATCGAGATGGGGCATGGATCATTTCTTTTTTGGAGCTAATGGCCCACTCGATCGTCCCAGAGTTCCCACGGCCCGTCTCGATCTGGACCCACTTCTCCTCGGCCATGCGTTGACAACCTACCGACTCCACCCAGAACTGCGATCTGAACTGACAACAGGCGCGGTCAGGTCTCGGCTTCTCGATCCAGACTTCGCTTTCTCCAGCACACCCAAGCACATCTGGAAATTATCATCTTTCCGCAAGTATTCGCCTCTGTCTCCTGACAAAAATCGGCGACAGAGTCGAACGAGAGCCGAACTCACCTCATCCTGACAAACGATCTTCCCTTGGAGGTGCTGTGGACGAGTTTCTGAGAGAATCCCTTCTTCTCCCCGGGATCGCGGCCTTGTTCGTGCTGCTCTTCGTGCTGGTGCGATGGGGACGGATCGTTCTCCCGGATACGGCTCTGCTGGTCAAGCGGATGGGCCGCTACCACCGAACCTTAGGGCCGGGTCCACACATGCTCATCCCTATCATTGATCGCGCAGATACCACAGTTGACACCGACGATGCCATCGTGATTTTCCAAGAACCCGTGCTCACCTCCGACGAATCGGCGGTCGGTATCAGCGTGGTGATCGACGTCCACCTCAGCGATCCCGCCCTCGCGCACTACGCGACTCCCCGCTACAACCAAGGCATCGGACAGCTCGCCATCGATACCTTGCGTGACCTCGGCGCCACGATGAATCTAGAGCAGATGACGACCGCCCACGAGCAGATCCGCCTCGCGCTGCACGACGTGCTCGACGAGGGAGCCCCGAGGTGGAGCGTAGAGGTGCTTCAGATCGAGGTGACGGCGATCCAGCCCGGCGAACCGAGGTGGCTCATCCGCCGCACACAGGATTCCCGGACCGACGACTGAGCCGCGTCGTTGCAGCGCCACTCTGTCGCACTTCTTGATCAGACCTCGTGACCTCGCGTCCGGGAGGATGAGCAGGCCCCTTCTCGATAAGTGACCTATCTCAGGAGAAATCGTGAACGAACCTCTAGGAATAATAGTCGTCTTCTTGATCGGTGCGCTGCTCTACGTCACCAGCACGCGGATGGTCCGGACGGGGACGGTCCAGGTTGTCGAGCGGCAGGGGCGCTACCACCGGATCTTGGAGCCCGGTATGCGAATGCTCGTGCCGTTCATCGAACGGGTTCGCGCCACGGTGAACATGCACGAGCACGTCGTGCCGATCTCGCACGAGTCGGTGGTCACCTCCGACAACCGGATCGTCCATGTCGACCTGGTGCTCTACTACCAGGTCACCGACCCGGCCGTCGCGGTGTACGAGATCGGCGACTACGCCCAGGGTGTCGAGCGACTCGCCATCACCACGCTGCGCGACCTCTTCGGCACGATAGATCACGAGCAAGCGCTGGCGATCAGCACCGTCGACCTCGGCTACGACCTGCGCGACACGCTCGCTGGAGGGGCTACAGCCTGGGGCGTCATCGTGAACCGGGTCGAGATCACGGCTGTCCGCCCCTGGGAATCACCCTCACCTCGGTGATCGGACTCAGGGCAGACCTGACACCCGTCGCCTCCGACGATCAGCGGTCAGGAGCCTGATGCGGATCCTGTGGAGTGCTCGCGGGGAGGGTGACGGTGGCGCGGAGGCCGCCTGTGGGGGCGTCGCTGAGGAGGACGTCGCCGGTGTTCTCTCGGGCCAGGTCGCGGGCGATGGCCAGGCCTAGGCCTGCGCCTCCGGCGTCGCGGTGGCGGTCGTCGTCGAGGCGCACGAAGCGCTCGAAGACGCGGTCTCTGTGCTCGGGAGGGATGCCTGGGCCGTCGTCGTCCACGACGACGCTGCCCGGGCGGACGGTGATCTCGACCACAGAAGCTGTGTGGCGCACCGCGTTCTCGAGCAGGTTGCGCAGCACCCTGGTCACGTCGTCGGCGTCAGCGTCGGCCTGCCCCTGGCCGGTGACCTCGACCCGGACACCCTCGCGCGGTGGCACCTGGGCGACCACGGCGGCGGCCACCGCCGCGAGGTCTACCGGGCCGGGGCGGTGGGGGCGGGCGCCGACGCGGGCCAGCACGAGCAGGTCGTCGGTCAGGCGTTGCAGCCGTAGCACCTCGGCGTGCAGGTCGTCGGCCAGCTCGGGCACCGTGGTCGTCTCCGGGTGCGTGGCGGCCACCTCGACCTGGGTGCGGAGCGCGGCGAGCGGGGTTCGGAGCTCGTGGGCGGCGTCGGCGACGAAGGCCCGCTGGCGTGCGGCCGAGGAGTCCAGCCTGTCGAGCATCTCGTTGAGGGTGCGGGCCAGGGCATGGAGCTCGTCGGCACGGCGAGGCACCGGCAACGCGCCAGGCCCCCCGGTGTGCGCGACCTCGGCCGCCGCGGCGCGCAGCTGTTCCACAGGGGCCAGCACCGCGCCCACGAGGTACCAGACCACCAGGGCGAAGGCCCCGACCAGCACCGGGACCACACCGAACAGGGCGACGCGCAGCGCGGCGACCAGACCCTGGACCTCCCCCAGCGGCATCGACGCGGCGATCATCACCGGCTCGCCTCGGTAGACGGCCGTCCCCACGGCGGCCCGCACGTCGCCGTCGTAGCTGCCGGAGGCCGAGGTGGTCACCCGTCCGTCCCCGTCCGCCCGCAGGCGCTCCAGCTCGTCGACCGGCAGCAGGGGCAGCGTCAGCGAGGCGTTCGGCGACGACGCCAGCACAGCCCCGGAGGCGTCCAAGATCTGCACGACCTCCCCCGGCTCGCCCACCGGGAGGGCCCCGGGCACCCGGTCGGCAGCGACCAGGTTGCTCACCTGCTCCACGCGGTCGGTGACGATCCGGTCCAGCGCGGCGGTCCGCTGGGCCCACATCGCATGGGTCAGCGAGAACGCGCCGATCACCAGGGCCACCGCCACCAGGGCGGTGGACAGCACCGTGAGCCGGGTGCGGACGGTCATACCAGGTACCCGGCGCCGCGCACGGTGCGCACCACGTCCCGCCCCAGCTTGCGGCGCAGGTACCCGACGTAGACCTCCACGACGTTCACGTCCTCACCCGACCCCCAGACGTGATCGAGCAGCTCGATCTTGCTGATCGCCCGCCCGGGGTTGCGCATCAGGTACTCGAGCAGCGCGACCTCCCGCGCGGTCAGCTCGACAGGGGTGCCGCTCACCGCGACCTGGCGGCTCGCCGGGTCCAGGGTCACCTCGCCGACGTTCAGCACCGGGTCGGTCGTGAGCGGCGGGCGGCGCAGCAGGGCCCGGATCCTGGCGAGGAGCACGACGAAGCTGAACGGTTTGGTCAGGTAGTCGTCAGCCCCGACGTCCAGCCCGTCGGCCACGTCGTGCTCGCCGTCCTTCGCGGAGAGCAGCAGCACCGGGGTGTGGTCGCCCTGCGCGCGCAGGTCTTCGACCACGGCATAGCCGTGCCGCCCGGGAAGCATGATGTCCAGCAGGATGACGTCGTAGTCGCCGTCGGCCGCCATGTCCAGGGCGGTCAGGCCGTCGTGCGCGACGTCGACCGTGAACCCCTCGGCGGTCAGCCCACGGCTCAGCGCACGGGTGAGCGCCCGTTCGTCGTCCACCAGCAGCACTCTCACCTGTGCATGGTGACACCACCGGGCGTCGAGCGCGGCAGGACGTGCCCGTGGGCTCTCAGCAACGGCTCAGGCGGGCTCTGGCACGGTAGGAGCATGACAACTGCCACCGTCTCTCGACACACCCGATGGGCTGTGCCTGGGATCGCCGCGGCCGTCGTGGTCGCCGGGTTCGCCGTGCAGCCGCTGCTCGCCTCCGCCGACGCCGGCGACCTGCCCGCGATCTCCGCCGACCAGCTGCTGGTCGAGGTTCTCGAGGCCGAGCCGCAGCCGCTGTCCGGCACCGTCGTCTACACCGCCGACCTGGGGCTCCCTGACCTCTCGGAGATCACGAAGGCCGTCAGCGGCCCTGCCCTGACCGCCGACCCCGCCAACCTGCTCGCCGGCACCTCCACCCTGCGGGTGTGGACCGACGCCGACGCACGCTCCCGCGTGACGCTCCAGGGCACCACCTCGGAGTTCTCGGTGGTGCACGACAGGACGCAGGCGTGGACCTACTCCTCCGCCGACGGGGCCGTCGTGCACTACGCCCTGTCGGAGACCGACCAGGCGCGGGTCGCCCAGCTGCAGGCGCTGGTCGAGGCCGGCGCGTTCACCGTGCCCGGTGGCATGCCCACGCCGACCACGGTCGCCGACGACCTGCTCGCCCAGGTCGGTGAGCACTCCACGCTGAGCCTGGACGCGAACGTCAAGGTCGCCGGGCGCTCCGCCTACCAGCTGGTGCTCACACCGACCAGCACCACCACGCTGGTCGGCCGCGTCACCGTGGCTGTGGACGCGCAGACCCGCACACCGTTGCAGGTCGCCGTGTGGAGCCGCGCCGACACGCAGTCGCCCGCGCTGCAGGTCGGGTTCACCGACGTGCGGTTCGCGATGCCGTCCGAGCAGGTGCTGACCTGGTCCACCCCGGCCGGGGCGACGGTCAAGGAGGTCACCATCCCTCTGCCGAGCGACACCGAGCTGGCAGGGGCCGAGCACGCCGCGCCGGCGGTCTCGGTGACCGGCACCGGGTGGGACCAGGTGCTCACCCTGACCGTGCCGGCGGGTGCGCTCGACGCCCAGGACCTGACCGCCCTGGCCACGGCGCCCGGCATCATGCCGGAGAAGGCGCAGGAGTACGCGCAGATCGCCCAGGGCCCGCACGGTGCCGCCGTCGACCCGTCGGCGCTGCTCGACCAGCTCAGCACACCGGTCGCCGGCGGGCGCGTGATCTCGTCGGCCCTGCTCTCGGTGCTGCTGCTCGACGACGGTCGGGTGCTGCTCGGCGCGGTGCCTCCCGCGACGCTGGTTAACCTGGCGGGATGAGCGACACCCTGGCGATCCGCACCCGCGGGCTGACCAAGCGGTTCCGGACCGGCCAGATCGCGGTCGACGGGATCGACCTGGAGGTGCCTCGCGGGGCGGTCTACGGGTTCCTCGGCCCCAACGGGTCGGGCAAGACCACGACCATCCGCATGCTGCTCGGCCTCGTCCACCCCACGGCGGGCGAGGTCGAGCTGCTGGGCAGGCCGATGCCCCAGGCCGCTCGCGAGGTGCTCGGGCCGGTCGGTGCGCTGGTCGAGGGCCCGGCCTTCCAGCCGTACCTGAGCGGGCGGGCCAACCTCGTCCACCTCGACACGTGCGACCCGTCCGCCGACCCTTCCACCCGGGGCCGCCGCGTCGGCGAGGCGCTGGACCGCGTGGGGCTGGGCGCGGCGGCGGGCAAGAAGTACCGCCAGTACTCCCTGGGCATGAAGCAGCGCCTCGGGCTCGCGGCCGCCCTGCTGCGGCCCCGTGAGCTGCTGGTGCTGGACGAGCCGACCAACGGGCTGGACCCGCAGGGCACCCGCGAGGTGCGGTCCTTGATCCGAGAGCTCGCTGCCGAGGGCATCACCGTGCTGGTCTCCTCGCACCTGCTCGCGGAGATCGACCAGGTCTGCACGCACCTGGGGGTCATGTCCACCGGACGCCTGGTGCTCCAGGGTCCTCGTGACGACCTGGCCCGCCACGAGGACCGCCGGGTCACCGTCACCACGACGAGCGAGCACCTGGTCGCCGCGCGGCAGGTGCTGGACAGCCTGGGCCTGAGCGACGTCGTCAGCGGTGGTACCACCGTGTCGGCCGCTCTCGGTGAGGTGGTGACACCGACGATCGCTGCGACGATGGTCGCGGCCGGGGTGGACCTGGTCGAGATGGTCGTCAGCGAGCCGAGCCTGGAGCAGGTCTTCGTGGAGCTGACCGGGGAGGGGTTCGATGTCGCCCGCTGAGTCCGTGTCGTCGGTCCGATCTGAGCCGGAGGCCCAGCCAGAGTCGTCGATCCAACCTGAGCGCTGGGCCCCGCGCCGAGGAGCCACGCTCCGGCTGATCGGTGCCGAGCTGCGCCTGGTGCTGGGGCGGCGGCGCAACCAGGTGCTGATCGCGGGGCTGGGCACGATGCCGCTCCTCATCGGCCTGGTGCTGTACTTCACCTCCGGTGGGCCGCACGGCGACGGAGGGCCCGGCTTCATCGCACAGGTCACGCAGAACGGTCTGTTCCTCGTGGTCTCGGCGCTGTTCATCTGCCTGCCGTTCCTGCTCCCGCTCACCGTGGCCATCGCCTCGGGCGACGCGGTCGCCGGGGAGGCCTCGACCGGGACGCTGCGCTACCTGCTCCTGCTCCCCGTCAGCCGCACCCGGCTGCTGGTCGCCAAGGCGCTCGGGGCCCTGGCGTTCGTGGCGGCGGCCGTCGCGGCGATCGCGCTCGTCGGCCTGGTCGCCGGGGCGGCTCTGTTCGGCCTGCACGATGTCGTGCTCCTGTCGGGGACGACGGTGCCGCTGAGCGAGGGTCTGGTGCGGGTGCTCGGTGTCGTGCTGTACGTCGGGGCGTCGATGACGGGGCTGGTCGCGGTCGGGCTGTTCTTCTCCACGCTCACCGAGGTGCCGGTCGCGGCGATGGCGGCTACCGTGGTCACCGCGATCGTCTCCACCGTGCTCGACTCCCTCAACGCGTTGTCGGCGATCCACCCGTACCTGCTCACCCACCACTGGTACGACTTCGCCGCGTTCCTCCGCCTCGAGGTCGACTGGACGGTGGTCGCGCAGGGTCTAGGCGTGCAGGCAGCCTGGATCGCGGTCTTCGGTTCCCTGGCCTGGAGCAGGTTCATCCAGTCAAGCATCACGTCGTAATCGTCCTGTGACCGCTGGACACGTATCCTTGAACGAGCCTTCAGCACACGGGGGTTTCCCTCAACTCCGGCAGGTCCCACGCCGATGGAGACCCTAGTGAGGGAAGGCAGGAACGGAAGGAGAGCACGGCGTGCACGTCGTACCTAGGCCTGACGGGGCAGTGCGCGAAGTCGCCGTGCCCGAGATGTTCTTCTCCACCACCGACCGCAAGGGCGTGATCGACGGCGCCAACGCGGTGTTCTGCCACTACGCGCAGTACTCGATGGAGGAGATCCTCCGTCAGCCTCACAACCTGATCCGCCACCCCGACATGCCTGGTGGCGCCTTCCAGATCATGTGGGACATGCTGCTCTCCGGCAGGCCCATGGCCGCCTACGTGAAGAACCTCGCCCACGACGGCGTGGCGTACTGGGTCTTCGCGACGGTCACCCCTCTCGGCGACGGCTTCCTGTCGGTGCGTACGCGCCCGTGCCGCACCGATCTGTGGCAGGCCGCCGACAGCCTGTACCAGCAGGTGCTGCCGATGGAGCTGGCGGCACGGTCCGCCGGTGCCTCTCGCGTCGCCACCGCCCGGCTGGGCGTCTCCGCCCTGGCCGAGGGCATCGGCAAGCTCGGGTTCGCCAGCTACGACGACTTCATCAGGACGGCCGTCCCGGCCGAGGTCGCGGCACGCCGCGAGCTGACCCAGTGGACCCAGCCCGACCGGCGCGACCCCGCGTCCGGCCCGATGCGAGACATGCTCGACGCGGCCATCGCCGTCGACCGCTCGCTGGACAACCAGATGGCCGGGCTGGACGACCTCGACGCGCTGTCTGGGAAGCTGGCCGAGCAGTCCAGCCAGACCGAGGCCACCATCGACCGGCTGCGCAAGGCCGTGGCGGCCGCGGTGGCCGCCTCTGCTGACGTCTCGGCGACCGAGCCCGTGCTGGGCCGTGTCGTCGGCCCGCTGTCAGCGATCTCCCAGTGGCTCACCGAGGCCATCGAAGACCTGGGCGGCCGCATCGACGAGGTGCGCACCCGGATCGCTGAGCTGCGTCTGCGCATCTCCCTGGCCCGCCTGCACGACGAGCAGCTCGGCGAGTTCGCCCGTGAGCTGGCCGCCGGCGAGGCCCCCGAGCGCGCGCCCCTATACATCCAGGAGCTCGCCCGCGCGCTGGAAGAGACCGCGACCACGGCGGCCCGCGAGGTCATGGTCACCAACGAGGGTCTGCGCACCCTGGCTCAAGACCTGGTCGAGGTGGAGCGCGAGATGCGCACCTTCCAGCGCCAGCTCGCGACGTGGCGTCTGCTGATCCCTCGCTACCGGCTGACGCAGCGGCTCGCCCCGTTCACCGAGCCGATCGACACCCAGCTGAAGTCCGGTCTGCGTCAGGTCGCCGCGGTGCGCCAGCTGGCCGACCAGTGCCTGGCCTCCTCACGCCCGTTCGACTCCGGCCCGATGGCCGCTGCCGTGCACGCGGTGGCCAAGGCTCGCGAGTCCGTCAGCGAGTTCTCCCACCAGGACGCGACCGAGATGGTCAGCTGGCTCTCCTGAGAGAGCCGAGCAGCCTTCCTTCTTCCCACCCGCTCCCCCTCTCGCGGAGCGCCTGCTTCTCCCTCACCACAGGGGCAGGGCGTCCTCGAGAGGGCCGGGGCGTGCGACGAGGATCCTCAGGACGCGTCTGACAGCTCGCGGATCAACGTCTCCAGGTAGTCGGCCGTGTCCTGCCACCCGGTCACCTCGTGGCACCTCACCCCGAGGGCCTTCACCGGGTAGTCGTTGCCGTCCGGGTCCAGCCGGTCGCCGACGAACAGCATGTCGGTCAGCGGGATGCCCGTGATCTCGACGAGCTTGAGCATCCCGTACGCCTTGTCGATGCCCTTGCGCGTGATGTCGACAGAGGTGGAGCCGCCGGAGCGGACCTCCAGGTCTGGCACCAGGGCGGCCACCGCGTCACGCAGCGCCGACTTGCGCTCCCCCGTCGGGTCCCACGCGGTCTTCGCGTCGACCGGTGCGGCCTGACCCAGCGCGGAGAACGTGATCTGGCTGTCCCTGTCCTCCAGGATCGGCCCCCACGTCTGCGACTCCCACAGCCCTAGCCGGCGCGCCTGCTCTTCCAGGGCCGTCGTCGCCCGCGTCTTCTCGTCAGCGGTGAGGTTCTCGGCGTAGACCTGCGACCACCCGTCGGCCGTGCGGTGCCAGTACTGGGTGCCGCAGGTCGGCATCAGGTGCAGCCGGACGCCCTGGTCGGGACGGAGCTCGGGCAGCTGGTCGATCACCTGGGTACGGAACTGCCCGAACTGGCCTCCGGAGATCACGCAGACCTCGACGTGCTCGAGCAGCTCGACGAGCAGCGTGCTCATCCGAGGGTCGAGCGGAGACTTCGACGGGGCCAGGGTGTCGTCCAGGTCGAAGGCGACCAGGCGCGGTGCGGTGCTCAGCGGATCCTCCTCAGGTCTGGTGTCCGTGGGCACCCTAGCCGACGCCGCTCGCCCAGAGCGGGTCATGACACCGGAAGCACCGTCGGCATGGCGCCGGTCGGCACGGCGAGGCAGGCATGGTGCTGTCGGTGCGGCCGTTCATCAGCAGTTCGGGTGAGGCTCGCACAAGACCTTGGGCGCCGTAGAGACAGTGCGCTAGTGTGCGGCCTCGTCAGCGAGCTTACGGCTCAGCTACCCGGAGCATTCTCATTCATGGCCAAGGAGACACCATGAGCCGACGTCGCCTCACTCTCACCAGCCTCGCCGCCGCCGTCACCGTCAGCATGGTGGGGCTGGCTGGTTGCGCCAGCAGCGATGAGAAGTCCGCCGAGTACACCATCGGGACCGCCGTCATCGTCTCGCACCCGGCTCTCCAGTCGGTGCTCGACGGGTTCGAGGACGTCCTGAAGGAAGAGGGCCTCGACTACCGGCTGATCAACAAGAACGCTCAGGGCGACCCGACGAACGCCGCCACCATCGCCTCCACGTTCGCGTCCGACGCCAACATCGACCTGGTCCTGGCCATCTCGACCCCGATCGCGCTGGCTGTCGCCAACGCCGAGAAGGACCGGCCGATCCTGTTCGCCGCCGTGACCGACCCGGTCCGCGACGACCTGGTGCCCTCGTGGGACCAGGCTGGCACCAACATCACCGGCACCTCGGACCTCAACCCCGAGGCCAGGCCGGTGTCCCTGGTCCAGGAGGCCATGCCCGACGTCCAGACCATCGGCGTGCTCTACTCGTCCGCCGAGTCCAACTCCCTGGCCCAGGTCGAGGCGTACGAGGCCGAGGCCGCCGAGATCGGCGTCACCCTCAAGACCCAGGCCATCACCTCCGCGTCCGAGATCGCTGCCGGGCTGGAGGCCCTCGCCGACGTCGACGCGATCTTGATCCCGAACGACAACACCGTCGTCGCCGCGATCTCCTCGGTGATCGGGTTCGGCCAGGAGAAGCAGATCCCGGTCTTCTGCGCCGACACCAGCACCGTCGAGCTCGGCACCGTGGCCACCCGTGGCCTGAGCTACTACGAGATGGGGCGGCGCACCGGTGAGATGGCCGTCTCGATCTTGCGCGACGGGGTGAAGGTCGACAGCATCAAGCCGGAGGCCACCACCAGCACCGAGCTGACCATCAACGTGGACGCTGCTGCCCGCTTCGGGCTGACGCTGCCCGAGAGCCTGGTGAGCCAGGCCACCGTGGTCGACGACAAGAACTGATCGGACAGCAGCCGAGAGACAACGCCCATGCTGGGAGCCGTCGACCAAGGTCTGATCATCGCCCTGCTGGCGCTGGGGGTGTTCCTGACCTTCCGCATCCTCAACTTCGCGGACCTCACGGTCGACGGCTCCTTCACGGCCGGCACCGCCACCACCGCCATCTTCATCTTCAACGGCGTGCCACCGCTGACGGCCACGGTGGCCGGCATGATCGCGGGGGCGCTGGCCGGCCTGATGACCGGGGTGCTGCACACCAAGTTCCACATCGACCCGTTGTTGGCGTCCATCCTGGTGATGCTGGCGATGTACACCATCAACACGCGCATCATGTCCCTGGGGCACGACGGCCTCGAACGCACCAACGTCGGGCTGCTCAGCCAGACCACCATCTTCACCGGGCTGGTCGAGAACCGGCTACGAGGCAGCTGGGTCTCGGTCACCCTCATCGGTGCTGGTGTCGTCATCGTCGCCCTCGTGGTGGTCTGGTTCCTGAACACCAAGTTCGGCTTCGCCGTCATGACGACCGGGGACAACCCGGGCATGGCCGCGGCGATGGGCATCAACACGACGCGCACGAAGATCATCACGCTGATGGTCTCCAACGGCCTGGTCGGGCTGTGCGGAGCCGTCACGGCCCAGTACGTCGGTTCCTCCTTCATCGAGGACGGACGAGGGATGATCCTGATCGGGCTCGCCTCGGTCATCTTGGGCAACGCCATCTTCGGCACCCGGTACCTGTGGTTGGCGGCGATCGGTGTGGTCGTCGGCGCGGTGCTCTACCGCGTGGCGATCTTCTGGGCCTTGAAGTGGGAGTTCATCAAGAACTCGGACATGAAGCTGATGTCGGCCGTCTTGGTGGTGATCGCCCTCGTGGTCTCGCAGTCCAAGGGTGCGAACGCCTTGGTCACCAGGCTGTCGCCCTGGCGCCGGCGGTCCGACGTCCCCGAGCAGATGAGCGTGGTGCCGAACCCCTTCTCGCCGATGGCCGAGGTCGACGCCGCCCATGCGGCTGCCACCGCTTCGCAGCCGTCGAAGAAGGGGACGTCGTGATGCTGACGCTCACCGGCGTGTCCAAGACGTTCTACCCCGGTACCGCCAACGAGCGGGTGGCGCTGCACGACGTCGACCTGGAGCTGGCGACCGGCGACTTCGTGACCGTCATCGGCTCGAACGGGGCCGGCAAGTCGACCTTGCTCAACATCATCGGCGGCTCTCTGCCGGTCGACCAGGGCACGGTGCTGATCGGCGGCAAGGACGTCACGAGGCTGCCGGCCCACCGCCGGGCCGCCCGGGTCGCCCGGGTCTTCCAGGACCCCCAGGCCGGGACGGCCCCCCACCTGACCATCGAGCAGAACCTGGCCGTCGCGCTGAACCGGGGCCGTCGGCTGACCCTGGGGCGCGGGCTGACCAGAGCCCGCCGGGCCAGCTTCGCGGAGCACCTGGCCACCCTGGAACAGGGCCTGGAGAACCGCATGAACCACCGGGTCGGCCTGCTCTCCGGGGGGCAGCGCCAGGCGCTCAGCCTGCTGATGGCCACCTTCACCCGCCCAGACCTGCTGCTGCTCGACGAGCACACCGCCGCGCTGGACCCGGAGCGTGCCGAGCTGGTGCTGCGCCTGACCGCCCAGATGATCGACGAGCACCGGCTGACGGCCCTGATGGTGACCCACAACATGGAGCACGCCCTGAGGATGGGCAACCGCCTGATCATGATGCACGAGGGCCAGATCGTCAGCTCGCTCACCCCTGAGGAGAAGGCCCAGGCGGAGGTCTCGGACCTCCTCGACTGGTTCAGCCAGAAGAAGGGCGGGCTGAGCGACCGGACCCTCCTGACCTGAGCGCGCTCCCGTCAGAGAGCTCTGTGCGTCTAGCCAGACGGAGCCACGAGGTTCGTGCGAGGCCAGGCCGATCGACCACACCGCACCGGCGACAACCGCCGTCGCGCATCGCGACACGTCGCCTCAGCGCGCAGGGGCTCTCGCAACACGCCCTAGAAGAGGTGCCCGAGGATGGAACCGAGGACGCTGCCTTCTTTCGTGGAGGAGGCACGCGGCGCCGGGGTGGCCTTGCCCGTGCCCAGCGCTGAGCCGAGCACATCGCCGAGCAGGTCGCCGAGACCTCCGCCGGAGGTGGGCTTCGACGAGCCCGAGCCGCCGATCGACCCCTTGACGAGGTCGAGGATCGACCCGCCCGACGCACCGAGAGCCTGGTTCGCCACGTAGGTCAGCACCAGCGGCGCCACGACCGGCAGCACCTTCGCCAGCAGCGGTGACGCCGCGCCCGTCTTGGCGCTGAGCTGGGTCGCGGCACGCGACGGCGTGGTGCCGAGGGCATGTTTGACGATCTTCGCGCCGTCGCCGGTGTCGATGGACCCGAGATCCACCTTCCCCCCGCCGCTGACGGCCTTGGCGCCGCCAGCATGGCCCAGCAGAGCCTTGGCCAGCGACGCGACACCGTCGCTCTCCTGGGAGTTGTAGTGCAACCCTCCCAGCAACGACGTGATCGCCTGGCTGGCGGCGTCTTTGGTGTCTTTCTTGCTGGCACCGAGCTGACCGGCCAGGTCGTCCAGCGGGACACGGGCGAGAATCTCGTTCACAGCGTTCACAGGTGGTTCAACCTCTCAGCGGTCGGGCATGACGTCGGTGGTCAGCACGGGACGTCTCGGCACGCTCTGGCACGTCGACGTGCTGCTCCGTGCGAGGCCGCCCGCCCGCGGACGGGCGGGCAGCCTCTGACGGGGCTCAGTCGTCGGCGGGCCCGTCGTCGCCGTCACCGGGTTCCTGCGGCTCGGTGTCCTCGGGCTTGACGGCGGCGGGGTTCTCCCTCAGCCACCGGTCGCGGCAGGTCTTGCACAGCTCGGTGATGTTCTTCAGCTCGCGGGCCTGGGCGACGGTGCCCTCGAAGATCTCCACGGTGCGCTCGCTGTTGATGTGGTTGCAGTCGTCGTAGAGGTGGTACCTGCTGCCGCTGACGGTCCAGTAGACGTGGTTGCTCCCGGTGAGCGCCTCGACCTCTTGCGTCTGCTCGGCGTATTCCTCGATCGACGGCGGGTTGGGGTCGACGCCCGCGAAGCCGGCGGCGGCCAGCGCGATGATGGCGATGCCACCGACGATGCCCTTCTGCTTCCCGTCGAGGTCCTTGTTCAAGAAGACCATGACGATCAGCGGCAGGAAGGCGATGATCGCGATGATGAGCCCCAGCTGGTTCTGCACGAAGAACCGGATCGTGTCCTCACGAGACGCCGGGTCGAGCCTGTTGGCCTTCTTCCACAGCAACGACCCGGTGATGGCCCCCGCGGCGGCCACCGCGATGAGACCGATGAGAATCCCGATGTTGGGGGCGTCCTGTCGCAGCGCCCAGAAGATCGCCACGGCCTCGGCACCGATCGCGACCGCCCACAGCCCTGCGGCGAAGAGACGCAGCCGCAGGGCGCGACCCTTCGCCTCTGGGGTCGGTGCCCAGGTCGGCGCTGACGTGGCGCTGCTGGTCGAGCCCTCGCCGTCAGACACCCGGACGACATTCTTCTTCGTCGCCATGTTCCATTCCTCTTCGGACGGGAGCCAGCGTTGGCTCGCCTGTTGCGGACAGCCGGTACCGCATCCGTCGCCGTGCTCGAGAGTCCGTGCTGGACGGTCGAGCAGGTGCGCTGGGACGGCACTATCGGATGGCTCGGATGGTAGTGGGCGCGTCGGAGGCTGGGTGAGGACGATGGTTGCCCGCGGCGGGCGAAATTTTGGGCGCTCGCGACGGCCGATCGTCATGATCGACCGTCGTCAGTCTTGAGGAGCACCTATGTCGAACAACAATGAGATCAGAGTCACCCGCGAAGGTCAGCCAGATCTGGTCTCTTTGGTGGGTTCGGTGATCTCGTGGGCGACGTTTCCGTGCCGGGTGCACTCCCGGCACGTACCGGACAGCGCCACGTGACCTGGGTCGAGAAGAAAACCGTCGCGCAGAGCCATCACCTCGGCAACCTGGTCCAGCAGGTCGGCGGGAAGATCGCGCACCGCTCCGCAGACCCGACACTGAGCGTGCAGGTGGCGGTGCCCGTCTCCCGACGTCAGGTGGTAGGCGGTGCCGCCGTGGCTCAGGTGCAGGTGCTGCACCACCCCCAGCGCGGACAACGCCTCGAGCGTCCTGTAGACGCTGGCGCGGTGCACGCTCGCGTCCTCGGCGGCCACGGCCTCGACCACCTCGGCCGCCAGCAGGTGACCACCACGGCGTGCCAGCGCGGTGAGGACGGCGCGACGAGGGCGGGTCATCCGCTCTCCCCGGGCTCGCAGGCGTCCGCCCACGTCGGCGAGCAGCACCGCGACGGCATCGGAACCCACGTGCCCAGTCTGCCCCACGCGCACGAGCAGCTGGGGCGCCTCTCGGGGAGACGAACGGCAGGGTCGTCACGTCCGCCCCACGATCACGCGAGCGAGGTGAGGATCACGTGGGCGGGGTGAGATCGATCGGCGCGGCTGCGGCCTCCCGACGATGCCGCCCTCTGGTGGACCCCGCACCCGAAGTCACCGATGGAGCCTGTCTCGGGTGACTACTATTGCCGACGCACGAAGGTGGGGCGCAGGTGGCGTCCACCGTCCAGGACGGGAGAACGCGTATGGACGTGATCATCTGCCCCGACGAGAGCCGTGTCGGCGCGCTCAGCGCCGCCACGGTGGCACAGGTCGCCGCGACCGTCGGCCCCCGTGTCGTCATCGGTGTCGCCACGGGGTCTTCCCCTCTGGCCACGTATGCCGCGCTGGCCGCGCGCGTGGACGCCGGGAAGCTCGACCTGTCGCAGGCTTCGGCGTTCGCCCTGGACGAGTACGTCGGGCTGCCCGTCGACCACCCCGAGAGCTATCACGACACGATCCGCCGCACCGTCACCGAACCGCTGGGCATCGACCCCTCACGGGTCTACGTCCCTGACGGCGACCCGGAAGGTCTGCCTACCGCCGGCCAGCGCTACGAGGCTGCCATCGAGGCCGCGGGCGGGGTCGACATCCAGATCCTCGGCATCGGCACCAACGGGCACATCGGCTTCAACGAGCCGACCTCGTCGCTGAGCTCTCGTACACGGATGACGACCCTGACCGCGCGGACGCGCCAGGACAACGCCCGCTTCTTCTGCGACAACATCGACGAGGTGCCGCAGCACGCCGTCACCCAGGGCCTGGGCACCATCCTCGACGCCCGTGCCGTGGTGCTCGTGGCGATGGGCGAGGGCAAGGCCGCCGCCGTCGCCGCCGCCGTCGAGGGCCCCCTCACCGCCATGTGCCCCGGGTCGGTGCTCCAGATGCACCCGCGCGTCACCTTCGTCGTCGACGAGGCCGCCGCCAGCCTGCTCACCATGGCCGACTACTACCGCGAGGCCCACCAGAGCCGCCCCGCCTGGGCACGCCTGGACGCCTGACGCCGAGCCCGAACCCCGAAGGTGCGGCGACAGCACCTCCCTGGCGTGACGCCCCCATGCGCCGCCAGAACAGCACCCGCGAGCAGCCGAGGAAGCCAGCAGCGGGCTCAGCGGGCGACGAGGGTCCGCTCCTCGCCGCGGAGACGCCGCGCCCGGCACCCAGCGGCGGACGCCTCACGCGGGGCTCACCGCACACGGACCTTCCGTAGCGCCTGGTCAGCCGGACGGGAACGCTGAGACACCTGCGCTTCGTGCCGAGACGGCTCAGGTGAACATCCTCACGAAGATTCGACCGAACTCTTGACAGCGTACGCTCCGCACGCTTGGCTGGACATGAGTCGACCAGTTGCCTCTAGCGCTGACAGTCGAGTTGTCGCAGAGTTCTCCGTGGCAATCTTCCGACGCGCGCTCTCGCTGCTCGCCGGCTCTATTTTCTGTCGAACACCCAGCCCAGCCCGCTGTGCTCGCCTACCGCAAGAATGACCCGTCGCCCGTCGCGAGGCAATGATGACCACTGAGAGATGGAAAGCCTGGCTCATCATCGAGACCGGCTCGAACCACGATTTCGTCTTTCGCACGACGAAGCAGCGGGTGCAGCTGGCAGCCTCTGCTCTGATCCGCGACGTCGGGAAGACGTGGGTTTCCGCGGCGTTGGACGAGCGCTCTCGTGATCGCCACGACGCTGTCGTCCTGGCGTCCGGCCGGGCCGAGGTTCTGCTGCGCGACGAGGACGAAGGCAGGCAGGTTGTCGAAGACGTCACACGCGAGGCGATCCGGTCGGGCATCGATCTAGACGTCTGGGGCGTGGTCCGCCCCATCGGTACCGCCGCTGACGGGCTCCGCGAGAGGCTGAGCGAGGCGCTGCAAGAGACCTGGAAGGCGTATCACCGGGCTCGCGCGGACCGGACCCCGCCGCTGGTCCGCTTCCCGGCGTCACCGTTCACCGCGAGGTGCGCGTTCACCGGCGCCCCGGCGGCTCGGTACGTCAGCCCAGCAGCCGAGGCGATGTCAGAGAGCACCACTCGCCTCCAGCCCGCCAGCGCACCGGTAGCCGAGCTGTGGCGGCGCGCACCCGCCGCTCGGGCGGCTCTGAGCAAGCAGATGCAAAAAGGCGCCACCGACGAGGCCAAGAAGGTGCTGGACCGGGCACTGATGAGCGAGAAGGCTCTGAACACCGGTGAGGATTTGGAGAACAACGGCTGGTACGGCGTGCTCCACATGGACGGCAACGGCGTCGGCAGCCTGTTCCAGAACCTGGCCAAGGGCTTCCGGGATGACGAAGGCTTCATCGAGGCGCTGCGCCGCACCGCCGACGAGCTCGACCGCGTGACGTGGCAGGCTCTGCGAGAAGCGGTGCTGGAGATCGCCACCAAGCCGGAAGACGGCGCGATGGTCGCGGGAGACACCGGGGCGGCTCGCTCCGTGCCCGAGGGCTGGGTCTTGCCGATCATCGTCGGCGGGGACGACGTCGTCCTCGTGGCAGACGGTCGCCACGCCCTGCGGCTCGCCGCGACCCTTGCTCAGCGGTTCGGCGAGCTGGCCAACGCTGAAGACGGCTGGTTGGCTCAGGCGCTCGCCAAGGTTCACGGCATGGATCGCGACGAGCACGACCGCTGCGACGAGACGACGCACCCAGGCCTCCCCTGTCGGTTGAGCCTGGGCGGCGGGTTGGTGTTCGTCAAACCGCACCATCCGTTCAGCCACGCCGTCGCACTGGCTGAGGACGAGCTGGTGCGCAACGCGAAGAGCCTCACCCGGGACGCTGCCGCCCTAGACGTCCATGTGGTGTTCGAGTCGGGTGTCCGCACCGTCGCGGCGGTCCGGGCCGAGAAAGAGCACAGCGGCTTCAGCCCGGTGCTCGGGCCTTTCCGGCTCGACGCTCCATCCGACTCCTCGGCACCGGTCTCCGAGGAAGCAGCACAGGCAGACACTGACCCCCGACGCTGGACGCACGTCGAGCAGCTGATCAAGGCGATACGCGACGCCAAGACAGCCGGCTCGGCCCAGAGCGCACAGCCCACGCAGCCGCCCGGCAACGACTCCGAGACCACGGGCGACGACGTGACCATCACCTCGGGCTTGCTGCACCGGCTGCGCGAGGCCCTGGCCCGCCCTGCCACCGACATCGGACCGGCCGAGTACGAGGCGGGCGTCAACCGTGCCTTGCGCCACGTGCGCCTCCATCTGGAACGGCGCGGTTCAGGCCTCTTCACGCTGCTCGCCAAAGACCTGCGGTTGGACGACGGCGAGTTCCGCATCGCACGGTTCTCGGAAGGCCATGCTCCCGCGCTGCTCACGGCGCTCGAGCTGGCCGACGTCATCCACGGCACCCGGGACGCACGTGATCGTCGCACCGAGGGGAGCGCAGCATGAACGCCCCGTTCACCGTCCGGCTCACCTTCGCCTCAGACTGGCACGTCGGTTCCGGCGAACGTCTCGGCACGCTGGTGGACCACGCCGTGGCCCTGGACCCGGACGGCCTGCCCTACGTCCCGGCTGCCACGCTGATCGGCCTGCTGCGCGAACGTGGCGAGACCGTGGTCAACGCGCTGGAAAGCCCTGCCGACGACGATCGCGAGCACGAGCCCGGCACGAGGCGTCCGAGCTGGCGGGACTGGCACACCTGGTTGTTCGGTTCGGAACCAGCCCAGGCCCACCGAAGCACCTCGCCGAGCCGAACCGCGACGACCGGAGGCGACGAGCGCGCTGAGGATCATGACCGCCGGGCGCCGACTCCGGCAGCGCTGACCGGTTCGCCTCTACGACTGCCCCAGGAAGTGCTGGACACGGTGCGAGGCTTCCCGGCGGCCGAGGGCAACCGAGGACGCGGGGTTCCGGTGCGCGCCGACCTCAAGGCCGCCGCACGCGTGCTGCGGCCTGGTGTGCGCATCAACAAGAACACCGGCACCACGGACGAAGACCTGCTGCGCACCGAGGAACGTGCCCGCGCCGGGCTCACCGTGCGGGCCGACGACTGGACGGTGGCCGGGCTGCGCACCATGAGCGACGTGGAGAAGATGTGGCCCGCGCTGGTGATCTTGCACCTGGCGGCACAGCTTCTCACGACGGTCGGTGGGAAGCGCCGACGCGGTGCGGGCCAGGTCGAGACGCTCGTTCTCACCGAACCGTGGGCGGAGGCGGAAGCGAAGGCCCTGCTCCGACAGCCCACGCTGTCGGTGGACGAGACCCCCGCGTGGCCCGGGGCTGTGGCCCGGCTCCAGCAGGTCGTCGACGGCACGGCACCGCCGATGCCCGACCATCTGCCCGCCGACGAGGCCCCGGCGGAGCAGACGGGCACCTCAACATCTGAGGGTCGCCTGCGGCCCTGGGCGCACCTGGACATCGACGTGACCACACCCGTGGTCGTCGCGCCCCAGGTCAGGGGCAACATCGTCACGTCGGCCACGCACGTGCCCGGTGCGTCGCTGATCCCGTTGCTGCGTGACCTGCCTCTGCCGGGCCTGGGCGCGCTGCTGCGTGACGGGCGTATCCGTGTCACCGACGCCTACCCGGTGCACGAGGACGAACGGTGCACACCGTGGCCGCTGGTGGTGGGCCAGCCCAAAGGCGCCGCGCCAGACTCGACGGAGTACCGCTCGGCGTTGTGCACCGACGAGAACCTGAAAGCACCCCGCACCGACTGGTACGCCCCCGGGCACGAGGCCCGGGTCTCGGTACCGACCACGGCCCGCACCCAGGCGGTGGTGGACGACGCCCCCGAAGGCCAGCAGGAGCGCGACCAGGCACCGTTCACCTACGTCGGGATCGCACCGGGCACCAGGTTGCGAGCCCAGGTGTGGCTACCTGCGGGCCACACCGCCCCGCTCCCCTCTCCCGGCACTCCGGCACGCATCGGTGTGGCTCGCAAGGACGACAACGGCGCTGTCCGACTCACCTGGTCTCTCCTACCGCCTGACGCCCAGGAAGCCGCGCTGTCGTCAGCTCCCGACCCGGTGGCCGGTTCTGACCTGGTGCTGGTGGCGGCGTCCGACTGGTTGCTCACCGGCCCGACCGGTGCACCGGTGACCACCACCTCCGAGGTCTGCGACCTCCTCGCGGAGTCTCTGGGCTGCGAGGTCGAACCGCAGGCACGGCCAGGGGCGATGCGGCTGCGTCGGCTCGAGTCGTGGCAGGCGACGTGGGGGCTGCCACGCCCGACGCTCGTCGCGGTCCAGGCGGGCAGCGTGTTCGCGGTGCGTCTGAAGACCGCACCCGCTGACGGTGCGCTGAGGACGCTGCTCGATGGCGGCATCGGTGCCCGCCGGGCGGAGGGTTTCGGCCAGGTGACGCTGGGCAGGAACCTCACCGATGAGTCGTTCACCATCCACCCGGTCACCTCCGCGCCTGGTCGGACCACCGACCGCCCTGGCGGCGAGCCGCCCCTTGACGACCGGCCCCGTGGCACCGACCGCGACAAGGAGCCCGGCGGCGACGATGAGCCAGACGAGGGCAGCGACCGGAGCATCGCGGTCTTGCGCAGAGCCGCGTGGGAACGAGCGATCGTGGACGCTGCCCGGGTCAGCGCCTCGGGTGCCGCTCGCGACCTGCTGCCAGACGATGCGACCGCGTCTCAGCTGGGCAAGCTGCGTTCTCTGGTCGCAGAGCTGCCCAGCAAGGCCGGCCGGGACAGAGCCAAGACCTGGTTGAAGAGCATCAACACCATCACCAGGCGCAAAGACACATGGGGGCCGAAGGAGAAGGCCCTGCGCCGTCTGCTCCAACCGGCGAACGGTTGGAACGCTGACCATCCGATCTGGGAGCAGCTGTTCCCCAGGGTCGCCAAGATCCCGCCTGGTGCCGTCGTCGCGCGGGGCCTGCCCAGCGACCGCGAGCAGGTCGAACAGCTCACGGTGCTCGCCGTGCAGAGCTACCTGATGGAAGCCGTCCAAGCGAAGAGCAAGGAGGCGAAGCGATGAGCCGCCGGGTCCTGTTGTTCCGCGACACGGTGCGCGGCGATCTCGTCGCGCGGTCTCCCATCCATGTCGGCGGGCTCGGTGCTGGTCTGACGGATGCTGAGACACCGGTGGCTCGCGACGGTCTGGGTCGACCGATCCTTCCCGGCACCGCGCTCACCGGGGCGCTGCGGACGGCGCTCGGCGAGCACGGCGACCTGAACCTGTGGGGCGGAACCCCCAAACTGGGAGCCAGCCTCGTCACCGTCTTCGACGCACCGGCGGCGTCCACCTCTGGTGAGGTCCGGTGGCACGCCTCCATCGACCGTCGTTCGGGGTCGGCGGCGACCAACCACCTGTTCAGCCGCGAGCTGGTACCCGCCGGGACGCGGTTCACGTTCCGCATCGACGTGGAGACCGTCCAGGCTGACGAGCACGAGAACGCTCAAGAGCTGTTGGGGCAGGTTGTCGAGCTGCTGGCAGGTGCTGGCCTCCAGGTCGGTGGTTCAGGTTCGACCGGGCTCGGCCACGTGCGGTTGGACCCCGAGAGCATCGTCAGCCGCTGCGACGACCTCACCACCGCTGCCGGTCTGCTGACCACCCTCCAGGAGGCCTCGCCAACCGTGGAGAAGGTGGAAGAGGCTGCCGCCAAGGCCACGACCGCGACCGAGGCCACGGACCCGCCACCCGACCGGTTGCGCATCACGGTGAAGTGGCGTCCGCGCGGGCCGCTGATGTCCAAGGAGGCCCGGGTGGGCGGGGTCTGCGACGCCCTGCCCGCCACGGTTCGCGACGGCGACGGGTACCGGTTGCTGCTGCCCGGGTCGTCGGTCAAGGGTGCTCTTCGCAGCCGGGCCGAGCTCATCGCACGCACCGCCACCGGCCAGAGCCGCATCCCTCCGGGGTTCATCGACCAGATGGCCGAGGCGGCCCGTCTGCCTGGAGTCGGCGCGCTGTTCGGTTCGGCCGGGAACATCGCCGCAGGAGAACAGGGCAACAAGGGTGCGTTGACCGTTCACGACACCCTGTCTGAGGTGCTGCTTCCCGTCACCGAGTGGGAGGCGGTGGCTGACGAGACCTTCACCGTAGAACCTGCGACGGACGACAAGCAGCGTTGGGAAGAACGTGCGTTCGCCAAAGCGGTCGACGCCCTGAACGACGCCATCGACGGCAAGAGGATCTGGTTCGACTACGCGGTCCGCAACGCCATCGACCGGTGGAGCGGCGGCGTCGCGAAGCACCGCCTGTTCAGCTCGCTCGAACCGTACGTCGGGCTGACCGACGAAGGCCACGCGTGGCGACCGATCGTCCTCGACGTCGACCTGAGCCGCCTCGTCCGCACCACAGGTACCAAGACCTCCGAGACAGACGAGGACGCACGGGCCGTCTGTCCCGAGGCCCGTGACGCGGCTCTGGCACTGTTGCTGCTCACCCTGGCCGACCTCGAGGCGGGGTGGGTGCCGTTGGGGTACGGGACCACCCGGGGGCTCGGCGCGATCAAGGTCCGCACGATCACGTTGGCCGCCCCCGCCGACATTCCGTCCGGCAGCCTGCCTGACGCCCTGCTCGACAGTCTGACCCGCCAAGGCGGTATCGAGCTCGACACGCTGTGGCCCTCCGCCGCCGAAGCGCTGCTCTCGGGCTGGCAGCGCGAGCTCGAGCGCTACCAGACCAGCACCCCTGCCGCTGGCGCGACGAGCAGCGCTCCCGGTGAGAGCACGACGAACGAGGTGAGCACGCCATGAAGCGAGGTGAACGGGTCGTGAGGCTCACGACCACCACAGGCACGGGCACGGCCACCGAGGCGCTGGCTGCCTTTCCGCACGACGCCATCGGCTGGGTGTACGCCCCCCGGGAGGCGTACTGGCTGCGCCAGACCGGCGGTGCCCTGGTCAGGATGGGCACCGCCAAGGGCCGTGCCGCCCGTGAGGAGCGCGACGCCACCGAGATCGACGCCACTCCGTCGCTGGCTGAAGCGTTCGAGCTGCGGCTGTTCACCTCGGCCGCCGAGCTGCGCTGGGTGCACGAGCCCGGCGGCCGGGGAACCTGGCACATCCTCATTGACACCACGGACGCCACGACAGGGCTAGAACGCCTGGAGGGTCCTGCCGTCCCGCGTCTGTTCTGGGGCCGGGCGGCCGAGGTGCGTGACGGCTGGACCCGCCTGGCCGACGCCCGGATCGGTTCGCTCTGGGTCCCGGTGGTCGTCGACCCCGGCTTCTACGTCTCGCTCGACGTCGTGGAGTACACCCGCACCGACGGCCACGGCAACACCGCCGTCGCTGAAGAACGCTGCACCGGCCTGTCCGGCCGTACCCACGACGACGTGACGATCCCCACGAGTCGACCACGTGCGCCTCACGGAGAGAAGGGACGGGCGGAACAGTGACCGACTTCGTCAACCCGTACAACTTCATCAGCCTGCCACCACGAGACCAGCCAGCGCTGGCCGACAGCGACCCGTGCTCCGAACGGCCCAGGGGGGCCTACGCACCTGACACCTACAGCGGCGTCATCCCCATCTCCCTGACGGCACGGACTCCTCTGCTGCTCATGGACCAGCCTCGTGGGGAGCCGTACGACGTCAGCCGCCACCTGCCGCGTCAGGTACGGACCCGGCGCCGGGCCGACGACCCAGACGTACCGCTCCTCCTCGGCAGCTCGGTGCGGGGGATGCTCCGTTCCGCGTACGAGGCGATCACCAGCTCACGGTTCGGGGTGTTCGACAAGGACTCCCGTTCTGTGCCCGGAGCCGTGCGGCTGCGCCCGCAGAGCGCCCTCGACATGCGGATGGGCTATGTGAGCCGCGTCGACTCCGGGGGGAGGCCCGAGCTCCGGGTGGTCATGGCTCTGACCCCCGACGACGACCTGCGGCCTGAGGACAAGCGCTCATCAGATGGTCTGGTCTCGCACATCGACGCTCCCTCGCTGCCGATCGAGCTCGGTCGCCGCTTTGCCGAGAGCGAGGGCCTCCAGCCTGGCCGCTTGGACCGCATGGAGGTCACCGCACAGCTGGTGCTGCGGCACCACCAGCGGGTCGGCCCCAACGCGGCCTACACCTTCTGGCAGGCAGAGTCTCTCACCGGGCCGAGCGGCACGACTGTCCCGGGGGAGGCTCAACCCTCTGCCCGTGTGGCCAACCTCGACGTCCGGATCACGGTTCGCGGCATCATCCACTGGACCGGCTCGAAGTTCATCAACAGGAAGAAGGACGAGCGGATCGTCCCGTGCGAGGTGCTCGAAGGCTCCGGCGACGTCTTCTTCAGGGTTTTCACCATAGATCCTGAGCACACCGCCGAGCTGCGGTGGTCGTGGGACGCGGTGTGCCAGTCCTTCCGCGACGCCCACGAGAACGACGACACGACGAGCGCCCGTTTCCGCGCGGATCACGGCTCCTATATCTGGGACACCCGCTCGTGGAAGCTCGAACGAGGCAGGACGTTCCACTGTCGGCCGAGCCGAAAGTTCACGGACGCCGAGCTGTCCAGGTTCGACGAGGTGGAGAGACGACCCGATGCCAACGACATAGCCTTCCTCACGCCCGCGCTCATCGGTCGCGAACCTTTCACCCGCTCTGCGTGGGAGCTGCTCGACCCGCTGCATCGCCCAGCGAGCAGGATCGAAGCCCTCTCACCTGCTGATGTCGTGTTCGGCTGGGTGCCACAGGGCGACCAGCCGAACGACGGGCGACAGAGCCAGACCGGCTGGAAGGGTCTGCTCCAGGTCGACCCGCCCTGGCTGCGCTCCTCCGCAGAGACTGCCATCAGCGAAGACCTCGGCGAAGAGCACGGGATGGAGCTAGCGACTCTCGCCGAGCCCAAGACCTCGCAGTACCGGTTCTACTCAGCATCCCGGAGGGCGGACGGAGAGCCGCAGCCCTCTGGTGAGAAGCAGCCACGCTCTGCCGACCAAGGCTTCACGAGCACGAGCGAGCTTCGCGGACGAAAAGTCTACCTGCCGCACCCAGATCGATTCGTCGGAGACGAAGGGCCAGCAGAGCAGAAAAACCCCGCATGGGCTGATCGGATCACGGATGGGAGCGAGGTCCCTCCGCACCTGCGACCCCGAGGCTCACGCAGCCCCAAGGTCGAGGTCAACGTCCGCGACTGGGTCGTCCCTGGAACAGAGTTCCGCACCGAGATTCGTTTCGCTCACCTGACCGAGACCGAGCTCGGCGCGCTCTTGTGGATTCTCAAGCTCGAGGGGTCAGTCTTCGGTCTCGGTGGAGGAAAGCCTCTGGGTTTCGGGTCGGTGAGCGTCAGAGCAGACTGGGACCGCACCGTCGTCGAGAAAGAGTCCGACACGCGCGAGCGGTACAGCCAGCTGAGACGAACGCCTTCTCAGCCCACTGACGTCGATCTCGGCCAGCTGTTCAAAAAGTTCAACATACTTCTTGACGCGAACCCAGAAACACGTCTGATGCGCGACCAGCTTGTCGACTCCACACGCGGTTTCCCTGGTATCCCTGTCCACTACCCACGGACCAGGCAGCAGAACGACAGGTTCCAGGGCGGCGCCACGACGGGCAGCGACTCAGAGCTGTTCAAGTGGTGGGTGGAGAACGAGCGCGGTGCTCGTCTCGGGCTTCCCATGCTCGGCCAGCGGGTAGGTAGAACGCGTGTCTCTCCCGCCCTCCCGCACCATCCAGAACAGCAGCAGAACCAACCGAGGACCCAGCAAGGACGAGGAAACAGGCGACAAGGAGGTATGCGATGAAAAACCCGGTGACCGACGTGCCCGAGCTGGTCGGGACTCGGCTGGCTTATGAGAAACATGGACGACGTCGGAGGCTGACCTGGCTCGCTCCGTCATGGGTCCCTCATATGATCACCGCTGTCCTCATCGCTCTCACGACCGCTATCGCCGCCCTGGTGGTCGAGGATCTGCTGCCTGCTGAGGGCGGGTTCGGGTACTCTCCGCCTTTCCGGTGGGCCCTGTTCGCTGTGTCCGCTCCCCTGCTGGTCTTGTCGGTGTACTGGGCGTGGTGGATTCGCTCTGTCCGGGGGTCTGCCTATGTCGTCCAGGTTCAGGATCAGGCCGCGCCGCGCTGGCACACCGGCCCGTTGGTGGCCAAGACATTGCAGCACCTCAACGTGAACATGCTGGTCGAACGTCTCGACCTCGGTGCTACCGGTCAGGTGGAGCTGGCCGACACCGTGACGTCCCTGGCACGTGAGCTGCGCGCTGGCCAGAACGCCGACGACGACTCGACGGGTTTTTCCTACTACCCGAACGTGCTCTTCCCCGCGGCCATCGCCCTGGGCTACCAGTGGGAACCGCCGCGTGGCGTGGTGCTCCACGAGCTCAACGAGGCTGGTGACCGCGACGACTTCTTCTTCCCGCTCACCGAGCTCACCCGGGCTGCCCAGCCACGCCCAGAGCTGATCCCCGTGCCACCTGAGCCGTCCGAGGCTGACAAGGCTGACGATGAGGTCAGGTCTGTGTCGGTGCGTATCTTGCTGACGTACAACAAGCACGTGCTTCCCCTGCCACTGCACGACGACGCCGGTGCCATCGACGGGTTCGGCAGTTTCGAGCGCGCCTACGTCGTCGGGGTCCGAGGCGACGGCGACTCCCTGGTCAACGTCAAGGTCGACCCACGCTGGCACCGAAACACCGGATCGGACCCGGACGGGACAGCGCTTCTCACCCCGGCTGAGATCGTCATCGGGGCCGGGCGTGCGCTTCGCGAGGTTCTCGACCGCCACCCGAAGGCCGTGGTGGTGGTTGTCGGCATGATGCCCAAGGCGACCACGATCCCGCTGGGCTGGTACATGGCCAACGCGCACGGGACCGCGGGCTTCCCTCTCCCGTGCCCGTGGGAGCGCCTCGTCCCGATGCACTTCGCGGGGCCGGGACGGCTGCGTCCTGCCCGGGTGCACCCAGACCAGCCGGACGATCTCATGAAGCTGCTCGACAAGCATGGGGTCACCGTCGAAGCGCGCACACCCCCGGCGCGATCATGACGCTCACGCTGGTGAACCTCACGCCTCATGCTCTGCGCGTGGTCACCGACGACGGCTCGGCGCTCCTCGAGCTTCCCGCCGCCGACCCCCCGGCCCGGGTGGTCGACAGCTGGCGTGAGGCCGACCCGCTCACCGACGCGGCTTCGCGCCCGGTCCCTACCGTCGCGTTCACCCCAGGTGCGACTGTGACCGACCTGCCCGACCTCACGCCTGGCGTCGCCTACGTCGTCTCCCGGGTGACGGCTCTGGCCCTGCCCGACCGCACCGACCTGCTCTTCCCGTTCGACGAGGTGCGCGACACCACAGGCCGGGTCGTGGGGTGCCGCGCCCTGGCCCGGGTAGCCGACGAGGAGGTGTGACCGGTGCCTGCTGCGTTGCGTCTGGTGCTGTCGGGTGTGGACTACCGCGAGGTCGGCCCGCAGCACCTGCATGCCGCGATGTGTGCGCTGCTCGACGCCCCGAACGGCACCACCGACCCGGGCGCGGCCAAGCACACGGCGACGCGCAAGCCGTGGTCGGTCGGGCCGGTGCACGGGGACGGGCGACACGCGTTCGTCACGGTCGGGGCGTTGTCGGAGAGCGTCGCTGCCGCGTTGCACCGCCGTGCCGGCCTGGGGGCGAAGATCGTGCTGAACCGGCAAGAGGGGGTGGTGGTCGACGACCCGCAGCTGGTGACCGAGACGCCATGGGCTGAGCTGGCTACCCCGACCTCGGCCGACACCTGGGACATCGAGTTCCGCTCCCCCACGTCGTTGGCGTCCGGTTCGCGCTACACCCCCTTCCTGGACCCTGCCGCCCTGGTGGGTGGCCTGTCGCGACGCTGGGAAGCAGCGGCCGACCTGCGCCCCGCGCCCGGTGGCCGTGAGCTGTGGTTGCCCCGGATGACCCGGGAGGAGCTGGCCGAGCTGTGGGTCAGCGACATCGAGGGCCGCACCGAGGTGGTGCGCATCCCCCACCGCGCCTCGAACCGTGGTCGCCCGAAGGTGGTGCCCGGTTTCGTCGGGACCATCAGGCTGCGCGCGGCACACCCGGCGGTCGCGGCGGTGACGGACTGTCTGCTGCGCTTCGCCGAGTACGCCGGAGTGGGTGCGTGCGTCACGCACGGTCTGGGTGCGGTGAAGGTCACCCCGGTCTCACCAGGGCGACGGCCGGGGCGTTGACATGTCTCTGCTGGAACACCTTGCGACCCCGGCTCGCCTGGAGATGGCGTGGCAGGAGATTCGCGACAACGACCCCGGTGACGACCCCTCCCCTGCCCTGGCGCGTTTCGAGGAGAACGCCCCGGCTCGGCTGACCGAGCTGTCTGAGGCGCTGCTGAACGGCGACTACCGGCCGCGTCCGCTGACACGGATCGAGCTGCCGAAGGACAGCGGCGGGGTGCGGGTGCTGGACATCCCGGCGGTGGTCGACCGGGTGGCCGAGCGTGCCCTGCTCAACGTGGTCACACCCATCGTCGACCCGTTGCTGAGCCCGGCGGCTTTCGGCTACCGCTCCGGTCTGGGTGTGGCTGACGCGGTGCAGCGTGTGGTGGCGTGCCGCGAGCAGGGTCTGGGGTGGGTGCTGCGCACCGACGTGGACGAGTGCTTCCCGACCATCCCCCGTGACCTGGCAGTCGGTCTGCTGGTGCGGGCGCTGCCGGACGAGTCGGTGACGACGCTGGTGCAGATGCTGACGACGCGCCGCACGTCGACCCGGTGGGGCCTGCGGGACGTGCCGGGCATCCCGCAAGGCACGTCGTTGTCGCCGTTGTTGTCCAACCTGGTGCTCACCGACCTGGACGACGCCCTGCTGGACCGGGGATTTCCCACGGTGCGGTTCGGTGACGACCTGGCGGTGATGTGCGCGTCGCGCACGGACGCGGAAGAGGCGTTGGCGGTAGCCCGTCGGGCGGTGCAGGAGGTCGGTATGTCGTTGGGCACAGACAAGACGGAGATCGTGGACTTCGCCACGGGGTTCTGCTTCCTGGGCGAGGACTTCGGCCCGAAGTACCCGCCCCTGGTCGCCGAGCACCGTGTGGAAGAACCGACGAAGCAGACGTTGTTCGTCGGTCTTCAGGGCGGCCGGGTGCGGGTGCGTGACGGTCGCGTCGTCGTGCAGTCGAAGGACGACGTCGAGGCGTTGAGCGTCCCGTCGTCGCACGTGGCGCGGATCGTCCTGTTCGGTTCGGTCGGGCTCTCGGCCGGGGCACGCTCGTGGACTCTCGGCCAAGGTGTGGACACGGTGTTCTTGTCCAGGCGTGGCAGCTACCTCGGTACTCAGGTCGCCGCGTCGAACCCGACCCGGGTGGGGCGGCTGCGCGCCCAGCTGGCCACCGCTGACGACCCGGACCGGTCGATGCGGTTCGCCCGCGCTGTCGTCGCGGCGAAGATCAGGCACCAGATCACCCTGATACAGCGGTTCTCTACCCGAGAGGACGCCGAGGAGCGCCTGCCCGCTCTGGAGATGATGCGGGCCATGCGTGCACTCGCCCCCGATGCTGTGACCGGCGCCGAGCTCATGGGCGTGGAGGGTGCCGCTGCCAAGGCATACTTCGAGGCTTTCTCCCTGCTGCTGCCTGAAGACATGCGCTTCGCCACCCGCACCCGACGGCCACCGCAAGACGTGGTGAACTCCGCGCTCGGCTACGGGTATGCGGTGCTGCTCGGCGAGTGCGTCGGTGCGCTCGCCGCGTGCGGTCTGGACCCGGGCATCGGGATGCTGCACGCCGACGACGACCGACGCCCGTCGTTGGCCCTAGACCTCATGGAGGAGTTCCGGCCGCTCATCGTCGACCAGGCGGTGGTGTCGATGTGCAGGCACCGCACCCTGACCCCTGAGCACGGCGAACGACGAGCCGCCGAGTCGGGTGTGCTGCTGACGAAGAAGGGCAAGAAGGCTCTCGTCGACGGCTACGAGAAGCGGATGCTCCAGGTGACCGGCGGCGCGATCCCAGGGTTCCGTGGCAGCTGGCGCCACCACCTGTACCGGCAGGCACAGCGCCTGGCCGCGTTCGTCACTGATCCCGGCGCGGAGTGGACGGGCCTCTCATGGCGCTGACCGTCCTGGCCGCCTACGACGTCTCCGACGACCGCAGCCGCTCCCGCGTCGCCGCCACCCTGCAACGCTGGGGCGATCGCATCCAGTACTCCCTGTTCGTGTGTACCCTCGAGCCTGCTGACATCGACCAGATGGTCTCCGCCGTCCATGCCATCATCGACCACGATGCCGATTCCTTCATCGTCTTCCGCCAGTGCGGCACCTGCTGGGACCGCCACGTCGCCCTCGGCCAAGGCGAACCCCGCAAACCCACCCTCTACCACGCCGTCATGTGACCCCTGGAGGGGGTCACCCCCACCACTCTCCACCGGCCCCACGTGTGCACCACCCCTGACCAGCACAAACACCTCTCTCCACCCCTCGGCGACAGCCCCACGAGCACCCTCCCGACCCCAGGTGTGCAGAGCCCCCGCATCATCCCTGGTCAGAGCTCCCTCCACCGGGGTAGGGTGGTGAACCACGTATCGGCGACAGCCGGATAGAAACATCGGCAAGATGACTTCCCCGACCGTGATATTGAAGGGTGGTGAACCACGTATCGGCGACAGCCGGATAGAAACTCTGGAGCGATGCGACGCCCTAGCTCGTCCTCGACGTGGTGAACCACGTATCGGCGACAGCCGGATAGAAACCTCACATCCTAGGGGTACCGGGTCTTGGGACCCCAGCGTGGTGAACCACGTATCGGCGACAGCCGGATAGAAACGGCACCGAGGAACGTCGCGGTGGCGCTCCAAGGTCCCGTGGTGAACCACGTATCGGCGACAGCCGGATAGAAACCACCCGGCAAGACCTGGACCATCGAATCGAACTGTGGTGAACCACGTATCGGCGACAGCCGGATAGAAACACTCGGCGACCCAAGCTTGCACCTGGCTGTCGTCGTGGTGAACCACGTATCGGCGACAGCCGGATAGAAACGAAATCGTCGGGAACGGACCCCACTTCAACGGCGTGGTGAACCACGTATCGGCGACAGCCGGATAGAAACTGCAGTTCGACGCGTCGTACTTCTCGCCGCGTCGTCCGTGGTGAACCACGTATCGGCGACAGCCGGATAGAAACCAGTAGGGCGCCAATCTGCGATACTGACGCGCCAGCGTGGTGAACCACGTATCGGCGACAGCCGGATAGAAACCTTCGGAGTCGTACACGTTCATCTACCCCGTTCACCGTGGTGAACCACGTATCGGCGACAGCCGGATAGAAACCAGCTGCTCGGTGTCTGCCTCGATCACCTTCTCGATGTGGTGAACCACGTATCGGCGACAGCCGGATAGAAACAACCATTCGCGGACGATCCGCATGACCTTGGCCCTGAAGTGGTGAACCACGTATCGGCGACAGCCGGATAGAAACAACCCAGCCTGTGCGGCGGGCGCCTCCGAGGCGGGCGTGGTGAACCACGTATCGGCGACAGCCGGATAGAAACTGCTTGTGAAATCTTTACGCTACCCGTCATCAGCGGGGTGGTGAACCACGTATCGGCGACAGCCGGATAGAAACCTTGCTACCAATGGTGATGAAGCCAGATCCAACGTTGTGGTGAACCACGTATCGGCGACAACCGGATAGAAACAGGGCGACCCGAGGTGTGGAGGTGATGATCTCGGCGTGGTGAACCACGTATCGGCGACAGCCAGATAGAAACCCCGCTGTCAGCGGAACCTCCGGGGTATCTGACCCCTGGTGGTGAACCACGTACAGGCGACAGCCGGATAGAAACACACTCGACGCGTCGTGACAGAATTGATTCCTGATATCGCAAGAAGTGCAGGTCTGGGGGTCGTTCTGCTGCACTTCAAGGGTGGCAGATGGCGCGACTGCTCCTTCTGTCGGTCATCGCGTCAGCGCGGCTGCGCGTTCTCGCACCGTCTGCCATGCCGCTGCACAGACCCCTGGGTGGTCTTCGGTGGCCTGCTCTGCGTCGAGTGCGGCCTGAAGCTGGCTGACCATCTCGGCACTCAGTGCCTCGCATCGGGCACCGGTCATTCCCCACGCCTGCCCCTCGGCAAGCAGGTCGTCCCACCCGATCTCGTCGAATGCCGTCTTGTGGTTCACCTGGAGGGCAACCTCACGGCGGACGGTGGGCGAGTGCAGGTGCATCGAGATGTCGTAGGCCGGTGCGAGCGCGGTGCGACCGGCGCGGGTGTGCACGAAGGACAGGTTCTTGGCGTGCAGGTCGGTATTGCCGAGCAGATGGTTGAGCACGACGAACCGGAACAGGTGGTCGAGCACCGCACCGTCGTCCGTCAAGATCTGTGCCGCGTAGCGCAACGACGGCATGGTCGCCGTGCCGCGCTGGGCCTTGCGCGCCGGGTTGTCGGTATTGAGCCCGATGGCCTGCGCAAGGTCTTCTTGGTGCAGGCGCCCGACGGTACCGTCAGGTCGGACGGCGCGGTCGTACCGGCGGACCGCGATCCCCCGCAGATCCTCAGTTGAGTCCCTGATAGTGGTGTAGCGCGGTCGCTGGGTCCTGGACGTGGGCGCGGTCACCGCGTGATCCTTCGAGTCAACCTTCCACAGAATCCTCGAACGGAGTCACCGCGATGACCGCAC
>Ga0123356_10000190_pt1 | contig 70996 bp, 69 predicted proteins | sample TergutEmb28metaG_2_FD_92546 | JGI IMG/M metagenome (GOLD analysis project Ga0123356, IMG submission 92546) | Embiratermes neotenicus P3 segment gut microbial communities from Petit-Saut dam, French Guiana - Emb289 P3 | ecosystem: Host-associated > Arthropoda: Insects > Digestive system > Gut ...
AACCATCAGCAGAGCAATTGCGGCACTTGACCACAATTTACCCACTGCTTGGTCTGTCAAAACCGCACCGACCTGCACCGCTGTCGGCGAGGAATCCAAGAAGTGCTCGCGCTGTGATTACGAGGAAACGCAACCGATAGATACAATCAGCCACGCATACGGAGGATACAACCAAACGCAGGCACCGACTTGCTTGACCGCAGGCACAGAAACCGCGACTTGTATCGGCTGTAACGAAACCATCAGCAGAGCAATTGCGGCACTTGACCACAATTTACCCGCGGAATGGTCAGTAAAAACTGCACCGACCTGCACCGCTGTCGGCGAGGAAGCCAAGAAATGCTCGCGCTGTGATTACGAAATCACGCAAGTTATAACAACTCTTGCGCACACCTGGGTTACCAATACAAATGGTACGCACAATTGCGCAACAGTAAATGGATGCGGTATAATAAACGAAAATTGTAACCCTGACGGTGTAAGAGAAATTTGTAACAAGTGCGGCTACATTCCTCCCGAATTAAACACCCCAAATAATCCAACCAAACCCGGCAACGGAGGAGATTTTAGCTATAGTTCCGGCGGTAGCTCTGGTACCGATTCCGGTTCGAGAAGTGATTCCGTCATCGTCGGTGAAGGAGGAGATACACCATCCGCAACAACGGAGTCTGATGATAAACCTACCGCATCACACATATATACAACTGCAGACGCATTAAATATTCTAAGGCACGTTTACAGATTTATCAAATTAACCCCGAAGCAAATAAAGTTGTATGATTTTAATGAAGACGAGAATATCACAACGGCTAATGCATTGCAAATCTTGAGGTTTATAGCAGGATTAATTGATGAATTAGGAGACGGCATGGCTGAAAGGTCAACAGCTGTGAACCAAGTTTTGAGGATTTAAAAAAAGTAGATTTATAGGAACGATAAAAAATAAAGACGACTTCGGTCGTCTTTATTTTATTCCACCCATTTTATCTTTAACGGAAAAACATTGATTTATATGTTCTTATCTCCGTAGCATCGGAAGGACATAATTCTGCGCGTTACGGGCAAAGTTATACTCGTTTGTTGCGTCCCATTGCACGCTCCACGTCATTATGCCGCCGAGGCAGCTGTACGGGCACTGACATATTTCAAAGTCACCGCGGAAGCCTGTTGTAAGTCTGCGGAAGGCCTCGTTAATTTGCGCGTTTGTGAGGTAGCCGTTATAAGCGGCGCGGGGGGTCGCAGGCAGTCCCACCGAAACTTTATTTGGCGCTAAACCGGGGAAATAGACACCTGTGTCAGCGATTCTGAAGCCGCGGATAATCGCTTCGGTCAGGTAAACTATGAAGTCTACCGTGCCTGATTCGTAGGGGCGGTAGTTGAGTCCGTACATTGAGCCGCTGTTGTAATACTGCATATGTACTCTTGTGATACGGTTTCCGAAGTGCAGAATGATTGGCAGGTAATTCCCCCAGTGCCCGCCGTAGCGTGCGATTCCCCCTACCAAGTTCAACGTTTCGGGTGCCATCGTAAGCATAAATCCGCGCGGGAACGAATGCATAACCGCGTCAATGCCGTCGATTACACCCTTGACCGTGCCTGTGGGATTCCACGGATTCCCTGTGACTAACATTCCGTCCTCAACGTCGATGTCAACGCCGTCCACGCCTAAATCGCGGCAGATTGCGTACAAACTGTCTGCGAAACGTCTTACCTTTGCGGGGGTGTCGAGCGTTACGGTTACGCCGCCGCCGCCGACCGAAACGAGAACTTTTTGTCCTCGGCTTTGTAAGGTGCGAACGCAGTTTCTTGTGGGAATGTCGGGACCCGCCCACCTGCACACCCCCTGACTATCCGGCGCAACGAATGCCAAAATCACCTCATTATACATCGCCGGCACAGACGTAAGCGGAACTCTGGCGCGTCCGGGCAGGTTCCAGCTCTGCCAGTAACCCGAAAGTACGGGTTTCATATAAAATCATCTCCTTATGTAAAAAATCTACCTAAACTTATTTATGAGTTTAGGTAGCAGTATTCACATTATATGCGGAGTTGACTTTTTTGGTAATCTATGTTATAATTTAGAAAATAATGCAAAAATTGGAGGAAATTATGAAAAAGCGTGTTGTTTCTATATTTATTGCGGCAGTTATGCTTGTATCGCTTGTTTCGGCGATGCCGGCGGCGGCGAACACCGCAAAAACCGAGCTGCAACAGCTCGTAAACAGCTTCACGGAAGAGTTTCTCGAAACCGAGCTCTATACATACGGCACTGTAAGCTTTATCAGATTTGAATATGCCTTTGAGTACGCCGAGTATGTTTTAGCAGATAACAAGTCGGAATCACGCGATTTCACAACTGCAAAATTTCTTCTTGAAACAGCTCGCGATAATCTGTTAAAGAAAACATTAGAAGACCTTGAGGCTCTTTTAGCTTCAACAAAAGCAGTCTATGACGCCAATAATGTTTTTAATGCAAGAGGCGACTTGATTTATCAAAGTCATCAGTTTAATTCTTTTAAACTGGGTTATGAAATGGTAGAGTTATTAATTTTTATTGAAGAAGATGATACGAATATTATCACTGATTTTTGGGAATATCTCACCGAAGCTTTTGAAAATCTTGAAAAAATGCCGGTAGTAACAAAAGCCGAAGCCGACGCACTTATGACAGAAATCGATAAAACGCTTCTCCTGCGCACTAAATTCTCAGACAGCCAAAGAGGTGAAGCAGATACGCCATGGGGCGAACGGGTTACCTCTTATCGAATCGATTATACCTCAAATACATTTCCGTTAACATGGGGTGTTTTATGGGAAGGCAACAATTATTTGCGTACAGGTGAATATTGGGCTTACTTTTACCCATACGATTATGGAGTTTATAAATTTGAAAATGAATATCATAAAATTTTCAACCTCGGCGGTGTAACATCAACCACTGATTATGATTTAGTTGAAACTTATTATGCTTTAACGAGAACCATTGCTATGATTAATAATTTTGTAGATGAATATACTGACATTATTATCGAAGAAACCTTGAAAACAAAAGCAGAGTTGAATGACCTCATACAGTCTGCGTTTGACATTACCAATGTTAGCCCTTTCTTTATTGATTTATTCTCTAATTTGATTTTTGCGCGTTTAGACGCGATTTTTGTACATAACAAAGCTTTTACAGCAGAAGAAATAGCCGACAAGGACGACCAAAGAGAATATGGAAAAGCTTATGATGATTTAAATAACACTATCAATGCTTATAACCAGATACTTGAAAGATTCCCTGTTTCTATGAATGATGTTATCGACCTTTTAAACAGCTCTTCAAACACGGCTGACAAAAATGTAATAGAAAAAAGAACCGCGCTTGCAATAGCGATTCTTGACAATGTGTGGGAGTCTGATTTAGGCACATCGCAAACATTCATGGGAAGATTTTTTAAAGTTAACGGTGATATTGACAAAGGAATATATCTCAGAGCTTTTGACAGATGGGGTTATCCCCACCCGTTCCCTGCATATACAGCTTATATAGAACTGCTTGAAGCGGTTGAGAATAAATGCGCTGTCAGTCACGACTGGAACGACTGGGTAATAATAACTCCCGCAACAAGAACCGCAGAGGGTAAGCGCGAGAGAACCTGCAAGAATTGCAGTGAAAAAGAACCGGGAACAATTCCGAAAATAACAGGCGGCGGCGGGGGCGGCGGCAATAACACACCTACACCTCCCGCTGAAACACCGCCTGTGACTCCTCCTCCTGCCGCTCCCGAAAAGCCTCACGAATACACCACAGGCGACGCGCTGATAATTTTGCGTTATGTTGCAGGATTGATTGAATTAACAGAAGAGCAGAAAAAATTATTTGATATGAACGGCGACGGCGAGGTTAATACTGCCGACGCGCTCGCGATTCTTCGTAAGGTCGCGGGTTTATAAAATAAAACAAACAATCGGGAGCATTAGCTCCCGATTGTTATTTTATACGTTTCAAAAACTTAGGCTTCAGCCATTTTTCAATCGCATATTGCAATTGACTGAGGCAGAATTCGTAGCAGAAAAACGCAATGTTCGCTGTGCCCCAAAAGACGAAAACCGCCAAGTCGCCGAAGCGTTCCATGCCTTCGAGTACCTTTTCGACTTCAATGAAAATCGTAATTACTTGAAAGGCGGCAACGCAGGCGGCGTTGAAGACGAGAAGCTTCGCAAAAAAGCGCAGGACTATTGATTTGATTACGACAAGCTTATCTCTTATAATCGGATAATAACCGAAAAACGCTATGTAAACTATATTCGCTTCGACCGAGTGCGGCAGAAGAATCAAGAGCAGCAGGGAGGAAGCCGCGAAAGAGAGCAAAGCCCACTTGTAACTGATAAAAAAGCAAATCGACCAGATGAATATACCCGAAACCGCGGGGACAGCGTATGCGAAGCCGGGTATAAGCGAAATCAGCATAATCATTACGGCTAAAGCGCAAATGATTCCGCAGTAGGCGACCTTGTGACTTATTCGTTTAAAATTCCCCATTTTCGTCACTCCATTAGTTGTTTTTATATTTCTTGTTTTTCTATTGACATTTGAGCCTTGAAAGTATATTATTATAAGTAAGATATTGAAAAGGGAGTGCAATTTATGGCAAAAGCAACTAAGAAATCAAGAGGTACATCGGTATCGCTCTCGATTGATATAACCAAGCTTTTCGACGCGCAAATGAAGGTCGAAATGCTTAAAAACGGCATGAAGGCGTCATACAGACAGCTGCTTCATTCGCTCTCCCTCAAAGATGGCATAACCCAGCTCGACCTCGTGAAAATTACAAAGCTGAAAGCACCGACAATCAGCACAACCCTGCGCAATATGGAAGCCGCAGGCTTTATCACGCGCGAAGCAGACAAGGACGACGCAAGAGCTACCCGCGTCTTCATAACCGAAAAGGGTAGGGAGGCTGACAAAAAAACGCGCAGCGGCGCATCTAAAATAGAGCGGAGCTTCCTATCCTGCTTAACAGCGGAGGAGAAAGAACAATTATCAGCTTTGCTCGGCAAAATAAAAGAAAACGCACAGAGAATCAGCGGTGAAGATATTGACGAAAATGATTCGTAGGGAACGCATTCATGCGTTCCGGCACGGATGAATCCGCGCCCTACATATTTCAATACAACAGACCTATTTCCGAATCGTAGTCATCAAGAATAAGCCTTAACGCCGTATACGCGATAATGTCGTAAACATTATCCGGAGCGGTGTTAAATTTTACGGGGATTTCAAGCGGCTGTATTTTTTTTCCCGAAAACGCCGTAATTTCACGGTTCAGCGAAATTACAATCCCGTCGTAGGTCAGGCTTGTGTAAGAAAGCGTGTCACGCCCGCTCTTGCCGCAAGAAATTACCCGCTGACCTAAAAGCTCGAGCCGTTCAAGCTGTTGTGTGTTTTCGGAATTGGCGATTACTATACTTTTTTCGGGAAGCAGGGCAGTCGGAACCTCGCCGAAATCCTTCATAACGACAATGCACTCGTTAAGCTCCGCAAGCTCTATATGCGGAGCGTCAAGCACGAGAATGTCGTAGCCCTTTCCAAGCCGCGAAACCGCGCTGTCTTTGATATAAGTAACGCTGTAAGTATTGGTGAGATTGCTTTTTATAAGGCTTTCAAGCCCTGTATCATCGCGCTCTCCGATTAAAAATACGGTAGTCAGGATAATTCACTCCCTTTCGGAATTAGAATTACCTGATTACCGCAGTTTTATGCACAAATTTAATATTCTGCTCCGATTTTGAGTGCTTTCATGTTAAGGTCGAACAAGTGCTCTTTGCCCTCGGTGACAAGCTTCATCGCTTTTTCTACAGTTTCCGCAGAAGCGAAGCCTGTTTCCTTGATTAATTTGCCGAGCATGATGATATTCGCCATGCCTACCAAATTATTGTCAAGAGCAAGCTGAGTTGCAGGAAGGTTGAAAACCTCTACGCCGTCAACAGGCTTTGAAGCCGACGCGTCAGAATTTGCGAGCGTCGAGTCGACGAAGGCTTTGCCGCCGCTTGCGACTGTGCCGATGAATTTATCGTAGCTGGGGCCGTTCATGGCAATCAGCAGGTTCGGGCTTGCAACGACGGGCGAGCCGATGGGTGTATCGCTGATTACAACCGAGCAGTTGCAGGTACCGCCGCGCATAGCGGGACCGTAAGCGGGGAACCAGGTTACTTCCTTGCCGTCAAGCAAGCCGATTTCAGCAAGCATTTTCGCGCCGAAAAGCACGCCTTGTCCGCCGAAGCCCGCGGTTAAAATTTCATAAGCTTTACTCATTATACGTTCCCTCCTTTGTCAGCGTATACTCCGAGCGGGTAATAAGGGAGCATATTTTCTTTAAGCCAGTCAAGAGCTTTAAGCGGTGTAAGTCCCCAGTTTGTGGGGCAGGTGGAAAGAACTTCAACCATTGAGAAGCCTTTTTTAGCTTTCTGAACCTCAAAGGCTTTTCTGATTGCCTTTTTAGTTGTGGCTATGCTCTTAGGGTCAACGGTCATAGTACGTTCAATATAAGTTGCGCCATCAAGGGTAGCGAGCATTTCAGAAACTCTTACGGGGAAACCCTCTCTCGAGGTTTCTCTGCCGTAAGGCGTAGTCTGCGTGAACTGACCGGGCAGGGTAGTGGGTGCCATTTGCCCGCCTGTCATGCCGTAAATTGCATTATTTACGAAGATAACAGTGATATTTTCACCTCTTGCCGCCGCGTGAACAGTTTCGGCTGTGCCGATTGCCGCCAAGTCGCCGTCGCCTTGGTATGTAAATACAAACTTGTCGGGGTTTGCGCGCTTAACGCCGGTAGCAACTGCGGGAGCACGTCCGTGCGAAGCCTGCATCATATCGCAGTTAAAATAATTATATTCAAGAACTGAACAACCAACGGGGCAAATCCCGACGGTATCGCCTTCGATACCCATTTCGTCGATTACTTCTGCTACTAAGCGGTGAATAATCCCGTGGGTACAGCCGGGGCAGTAGTGAGTCGGTGTATCAATTAAAGCGTTTGGTCTTTTGAAATCAGGCATTAATACTTACCTCCTAATTCTTTAATTTTCTTGAAGATTTCAACAGGATTCGGCACGAAGCCGCCCTGACGTCCGTAGAACTCTACAGGAAGCTTGAACTCAAGTGCCATTTTTACATCGTCTATCATTTGTCCCATCGACATTTCAGAAACTAAAACTGCTTTCGCGTTTTTTGTAGCTTCTTTAAGTTGTTTTTCGGGGAAGGGCCAAAGGGTTTTAGGGCGGAAAACTCCTGCGTTTATGCCCTCTGCACGTGCCATTTCAACTGCGCTTTTTACTACTCTTGAGGTTGAGCCGTAAGCCGCGACAACTATGTCTGCGTCCTTGTCAAACTCGGCGTCAGTTTCGGCTTCAACTATTTTCGTATAACGCTCGAAGCGTTCGTTTACGCACTTTTCTAAGACGAGAGCATCTAAGTAGAGCGAGTTTGTTATGTTCTTTTTGCGCTTGCCGCCGTGACCGTTTGCGCCGTAGGGATAGACCTCGGCGTTGTTTTTAATGTTGCCGAAGCTTACGGGTTCCATCATCTGTCCGAGAAGCCCGTCCGCAAGAATCATAACAGGAGTGCGGTATTTTTCAGCGATTTCAAACGCTTTAACAGTCATGTCAACCATTTCCTGCACAGAGTTCGGTGCGAGTGTCGGGATTTTTAAGTCACCATGACCTATTGCTTTAGTAGCCTGGAAGTAATCCGCCTGTGACGGCTGAATTGTACCGAGACCGGGACCTCCGCGCTGAATATTTACGATTACACAGGGTAAATCTGCACCCGCAAGGTACGAAATACCCTCGGCTTTGAGAGAGATACCGGGTGAGGAGGAGCTTGTCATACAGCGCACGCCGCTCCCTGCACAGCCGTAAACCATATGTATTGCGCCTATTTCGGATTCAGCCTGTACGAACACGCCGCCGTCGATTTTCGGCAGAGCCTTTGACATATAAGCGGTGATTTCATTCTGCGGCGTAATCGGATAACCGAAGTAGCTTTTACAGCCCGAGCGGATTGCCGCCTCGGCGCACGCCTCGTTGCCTTTCATAAGAACCTTGTTCATGTTTTTCTCCTTTATTATAATAAGATTAATTTACAAAACAGGCATTACGCCTTAGTAATTGTAATCGCGCAATCGGGGCACATCACCGCGCATAGCGCGCAAGCTGTACAAGCGTCAAGGTCTGTGCAGACAGCCGTGCTGAACCCTTCCTTGTTTAGTTTTTCGCTCTGCATAACCACGATGTTCTTCGGGCAGGCTGTGGTGCACAGTCCGCAGCCCTTGCAGCGGTCAAATTCGATTTTGAACTTTTCCATTTGTTTTCTCCTTTATTAAATTTAATTATTCCCAAATCTTCTTCACCAAGATTTCAACCGGAAAATCAAGTCCGCAGGTAAATAATAGCGGTACGCCTGCCTTTTCCGCGATTTCCTCTGCGTAGGGCAGGGAAGCTTGGATTAATTCCGCGGTAGTTTCTGCACATAAATGCGTGTTGTTGACGATTCCTGTGCATTTAAGTCCCGAAACAGCTTCAATAGCGCGCAGTAATTCAAGTGCTTCCTCGGGCTTCTGCGTGTTAAGGCGGGACTTGTTCACGACGTAAAGCATATCATAGGTCTGCGTGGGCAGGAAGTCGCGGTAGCGTCCGAGTGCGCGCGCGCCCTCGTCGTCGCCGCCAACGTCGATAATAGTATAATCACTGCTTCTGACCGCGCCCGTGATGTCAAAACTAAGCGCGGGAACGTCAAGGCTTGAATTTGCGTACTTTGAAGCAATCAGCTTAATCTGCTTGTCCGCGAAAAGCTCCTTAAAATCCGCAGTTCTGAAGTAGGCGTTAACTACGTCAAGGTCAACGATTGAAACTGTGCCGCGTTCAGCTAACTTCAAAGCTAAGTTCGCAGAAATATTTGTTTTTCCCGAGCCGTAATGCCCTGTCACAACGATGATGTTTTTGAAGTTAATCATTCTTTTCGTCTTCCGTATTCTCAAAGGTGTCCTTCTGCTCGTCTATAACCTTTTTAAGCTGTTCGGTGAATTCTGCGTCAGTGTCAGCTGGCGGCTCTTCAAGCGCGGCCTTGGCTTCTTCTTTTAAGTCCTTATCAACGATTAAATCAAGCTCGCCCTTCATCAGCTTCACGAAGTCATCGCCGTCTACCTTTTCTTTTTCAAGCAGATAATTTGCAACAACGTGCAGCTGTGCCATGTTTACAGTGAGAATATCCTTCGCTTTTTCGTAGCCGAATTCAACAATTGAGCGGATTTCTGTGTCTATTTCGGCGGCAACATTCTCGGAGTAATTGCGCCCCTGCGAGTAATCACGACCGAGGAAAACCTCGGGATTCTCATGACCATACACAATAGGTCCCAATTTTTCGGAGAAGCCGTAGCGCGTAACCATGTTGCGTGCGATTTGCGTAGCGCGGACTATATCGCTTGATGCGCCTGTTGAGATTTCGTTGAGAATCAGCTTTTCAGCGACGCGTCCACCGAGCAGAACGATAATTTCTTCTTCAAATTCGGTTTTGCTCTTATAGCTTTTATCGTGCTCGGGGAGCGACATGGTGAAGCCGCCCGCCATTCCGCGCGGGATAATCGAAACCATGTGAACTTTATCTTGAGTTTCGCAGTTATAAACGCAGATTGCGTGCCCTGCTTCGTGATAAGCAGTTAATTTTTTCTCTTTTTCGGTGACTACGCGCGATTTCTTTTCGGGGCCTGCGACAACTTTAATCGTCGCCTCGCCTATATCTTTTTCGGTTATTGATTTTCTGTTATGCCGTGCGGCTAATAGTGCCGCTTCGTTGACTAAGTTTTCTAAGTCTGCGCCTGTGAAGCCTGCGGTTGATTTCGCGATTGTTCCGAGAACAACGTCGGGTGCTAAGTTTTTGTTGCGGGTGTGGACTACTAAAATTTCTTCTCTGCCTTTGATGTCGGGGTAATTTACGACTACCTGCCTGTCAAAACGTCCCGGGCGGAGCAGGGCGGGGTCAAGAATATCACGCCTGTTAGTCGCGGCGATAATGATAATACCTTCGTTTTCCGCGAAGCCGTCCATTTCAACTAAAAGCTGGTTGAGTGTCTGCTCGCGTTCGTCGTGACCGCCGCCGAGACCCGCACCTCTGTGCCGCCCGACTGCGTCAATCTCGTCTATAAATATAATCGAAGGCGTGCGCTTTTTAGCCTGGTCAAAGAGGTCACGGACGCGCGACGCGCCGACACCTACGAACATTTCAACGAAGTCCGAGCCGCTGATTGAGAAAAACGGCACATCGGCTTCTCCTGCAACAGCCTTGGCAAGCAGGGTTTTACCTGTTCCCGGAGGTCCCACTAAAAGCACACCCTTGGGAACTCTCGCGCCTATTTCCTGGTACTTTGCGGGGGTTTTGAGGAAGTCGACTATTTCTGCGAGCTCTTCCTTTTCCTCGTCAGCACCCGCGACATCGGTAAACATTATCTTTTTGCCGCCTACGGGCTGATGGCGGGTATTAGCTCTTGAAAAAGAGGACATTTTTCCGCCGCCTGTTGTCTGGCGCATGATTATATAGGTGAAGCCGACCATAAGTGCAATAAGAAGCAAATACGGCAGGAAGCTTGTCAAGAAGGTATTATCGCTGGGTCTGATGAAGTTTTGAATCAGCGGCGTACCGAAACGCTCGTTGTATTCCTTTCTGTACTCGGCAGTTTCGTTGAGGAACATACCGACGTGAGGAACGGAATAGCTATGATTAAACTCGCTGATTGAGCTCTGCGAGTCAGTGCGTAGGCTATACTTGAGCATACCCGAGCCGAGGTCAAGCTCGTATGCAGACACGTTAAAATTATCAAATTGAGTGATTACCGTTGAATAATTTTCGGGTCTCACGCCGCTGCCCAAGAGGTTCAGCATTGAAACAAGCCCGATAATCAGCGCAACGATTATAACTACGTAAATCAGTGTTCCTTTGTGTTTAGAGTGCATTTTGCTACCTTTCCCATTGTGAATATAATATTAATTGTCAGTATAAATTTCCTTTTTTAAGACGCCGACGTAAGGTAAATTTCTGTACCTCTCGGCATAGTCAAGCCCGTATCCCACAAGAAACTCGTTTTCCGCATCGAAGCACTTATAATCGGCTTTAACAGGCTTTTTAATCCCCAAGTTCTTATCTAAAAAGACAGCGGTTTTAAGTGAAGCGGGTTCTTTAAGGGACAGGGTATGTATCAGCGTTGACAGCGTTACTGCTGTATCTAAAATGTCCTCAACGATGATTATATCGCGGTTTTTTATATCAATATCGGGTTCTTTGAGAATTCGGAGCTTGCCCGAGCTCTGCGCGCTCATTCCGTAGGATTTCGCAACAAGAAAGTCAATCTCGCACGGTAAGTCTATCGCACGCATTAAATCGGCGTGAAAAACAGACGAACCCTTCAAAATGCAAAGAAGCACAGGAGCTTTACCTGCGTAATCGCAGGTAATCCGCTCACCGAGAGACTTCACAGCTTCGCGAATTTCCTTTTCGGTATATAAAACACGTTCAATGTCGCAGTTCATCGTGAAAATTCTCCTCAATCAAGTAATTATAACATAAAAAAAATAAAAAATCAATCAATTTTTTCTGTAATTTTGCGGAATTGTTTCTATTGAAAGCAAATTATCCTTTACAATGGCGAATTTATCCTTGGAAAGGTTAATTTTTCCGCCTGTTTTGAGCAGGGAAATAATATTTTTAATCCGCAGATTAGAAGGTGATATATTATTTTTGGACAAGAGCAGGGAAATTATACGGCTTTGAATTGCGGGCGGGTGATTTAAAAACAGATTTACATCGCAGGAATCGCTGTTTAATGCAATTTCATGCAAATATTCTTCGTCAAGGCGCAGGCTTTCACACATTCGTGTTACGCCTGTGTTCAGCGACGGATTTATTTTCTCGAGCAGCGGAATTATATTCAAACGCAGATTATTCCTCGTGAATTCGTCGGAAAAATTAGTTTCGTCTGTGATAAAATCCGCGCCTTTTTCTTCAAGGTAAGCTATGATTTCCGCTCTTGTTGTTTCAATCAAAGGGCGAATGACATTCTCTCTCACAGGCGGAATCCCGCAGAGCCCGCGGAGTCCTGTTCCGCGCGTTAAGTTCAGCAGAACCGTTTCGGTGTTGTCGTTAGCTGTGTGAGCGGTTGCGATGATTGCGTTTGTTCCGAATTCCTTGAAATATGAATAACGCGCTTCACGCGCGGCTTCTTCGAGGCTTTGGTGCTTCTTTTGAAGCGATTTAACGTCGATTTCCCGCACATGGAGCGTAATGCCAAGCTTTTTGCACAGCTCGCGCACGAACCTTTCGTCGTTGTCGCTCGCCTCGCCGCGAAGCTTGTGATTGACGTGGCAGGCTTCGACGGTGTAATTCAGTTCGCGCAGTACGTAAAGCAGACAAACGCTGTCTGCGCCGCCCGAAAGCGCGACGATTATCCGCGGGTGCGCGCAGTCAGAAGCGCGAATCATGCGGTATTTTTCAATAACGTTCCTAATATTCGTTAACATGAATAAACTCCGCGCTTTCAAACAGATAATACTCGCCGATGAAGTTCAGGTCAAACTTTCCGGTTTCACCGCGGCGGTTCTTTTCGATGATACACTCGCACCTGTTCGGGAACTCGGTTTCCGGGTCAAACATACTTTCCCTGTGAAGCATTAAAACTATGTCTGCGTCCTGCTCAATCGCTCCCGAGTCGCGCAGGTCAACGAGCGTAGGACGCTTGTCCTGGCGTTTCGCCGATTCACGCGAGAGCTGTGAAGCTAAAATTACAGTCAATTCAAGCTCTTTTGCCATTATTTTGAGGTTTCTGGTGATTTCGGAAATTTCTGCGTTTCTGTTCATGTCACGGCGGTTGAGCGACATAAGCTGTAAATAGTCGATTACAACTACGCTCACGCCTTTCAAGCGGCGAAGCTTGGCTTTCATTTCGCCGACAGAAACGTTCGGCGTGTCGTCAATATAAACATCAAGCGCGGAAAGAAAATCAGTAGCGTCGCTGATATTTTTCCAGCCGTTGCGGTCAATTTCACCTTTTCGCATTTGGTCGGTGGTTATGCGGGCTTCTGATGCTAAAATCCGCTCTACAAGCTGATGCCGTGACATCTCGAAGCTGAATACTGCTACTTTTTTATCGCGGTATTTTTTTGCAACTTTGACAGCGACGTTAATCGCGAAGGTCGTTTTGCCTGTTCCCGGACGCCCCGCAACTATAATTAAGTCAGCAGGCGCGAAGCCGAAAATTTTTGTGTCTAACAACTCGTAAGAAGTTGAAATATACCTGTTCTCGAACGCCTTTGGGTCGGCTTGAATTTCCGAAAGCTCCTTCACTTTTTCGAGAACAGTAGGTTTTATCGGGGTTAAGCCAACTATATCCTTTTCGCTTCTGATGCTGTAAATCTTTGATTCAGCAAAATCAAGCAGACTCTGCGGCTCTTCCGTTCCCGCACCGGCAAGATTGAAAATCTCGTTGGAGGCGAACATGAGCTGACGAACCATATATTTTTCGGCGATAATTTTTGCATAGCTTTCAATGCTTGACGGGCTGATTGCAGATTCCATGAGTTTAGTGAGGTATAGCTTTGCGTCTGCCTGCGTGTCGAAAATATTCTTGCGTACCGCGGCTTCCATGACGGTTATAATATCAATCGGCTGACCCGAAAGCGACATCTGCAGTATAACGCCGAAAATCTCGCTGTTCAAGCCAACGTGAAAGCTCTGGGCACTAAGCTTCTCGGTCACATCGTTTATCAGCTTCGAGTCAAGCAGAATAGAGCCTAATACGGCTTGCTCCGCGTCAAGGCTGTAAGGAAGGTTAGCATTACTCAAATCCGCCATTATATTTTCCCCAATTGTACATTGTTCATTGTTAACTGTTAATTGTTAACAGGCATACCGTCTTTTGAAAGATTGGCGTTTCTGTATCTCATGTCCTCGGTTATATCCTCGCCGAACCATGAAAGCGGCTGAAAAGCGAGCGATTCCTCTTCGCTGTCGAAGAGAACCTCAGCGAAAACAAGCCCGTCTAAGTCGCCGAAGAAAATATCAATACGCACATCTACGCCGTCATAATTTACGCGGTATCTTGCTTTGTGGATTACTGTTCCTGTGATTCTTTGGAAAAGCTGATTGTATTCATCCTTTGTTAAATCAAACTCAATGTCTCTGCGGATAATTCCCGCTTCGTCAACAGGAGTTCTGAGTGTGAAAACGAAATCAGTTCCGTTGTTGTTACGCAGACGCATTTCCGGACTCAAGCTGATGTAAGACTGCACGATGTCGGTGCTTGAGGTCATTTTATCGCGCGGTAAATTTTCAAAATCAACCAAGAATCTCCGCTCAATCTGCGTTCTTTCGGTTACTCTGGTGGCAGAGTCTTCACCGAAATCGAGCATCGGAATAAAGATTAAAGCGACTACCGCGACCGATAAAACAGCGATTATTATGTTCTTAATTATGTCTTTTTTTGCATTTTTCATGGTTTTATTCTCCTTTCACTTCTAAAGAAAACTTTGCTGTTACGCCTGTGTAAAGCTTTGCTTCCGCTTCGTAAGTACCGCAGGTTTTAATATCGCTTGGAACTGTAAGCTTCTTTTTGTCAATGTCGAAGCCCGCTTGCTTCAGTGCCGATGCGACATCTTTTGTAGTTACAGAACCGTACAATCTGCCTTCTTCCCCCGCCTTGACAGCGACGCCAATCGTCTTGCCGCTGAGGGATTTTGCTGTTTCCTGTGCGGCTTCGCGCGCTGTGTCGATTTTGTGCTGTGCGCTTGCCTTTTTTTGTTCAAGCATGGTTAAATTTACTTTCGTGGCTTCAATCGCGAGCCCCTTCGGCAGAAGCGCGTTGCGCGCGTAGCCGTCCTTGACTTCCTTGATTTCGCCCTGCTTACCCGTGCCCTGAACGTCTTGTAATAGGATAATTTTCATTTTTGCTCCTTTCAAATTAAAAGTATTGATTGGTTATTTCTTGTGTATTATGCTGATAACGCCAATTTTCATTAAGTTCAATATAATCAAGAGTGTATCGCCAAGAATAAGGATTCAAGTTTGCGTTATCAAAATTACCGTCAGATGAATAAATTATCATTAAAGACGGTGCTGAGAGGGAAGTCCTAAATAAGTAAAACCCGACTACAACTCTATCATTATTGTTTTCATAAACAACAGCTTCTCCGCTCACGGATAAAAATTTAGAAAAACCGGACAAATTGACCCTTCCGCCGTCAGAAACGATTAGAGTTCCCGATTTTATATCAGAAGCGATTTTTTCACGAGCATTTTTGAAAAGCATATGTTCAAATTCTATCTTCGCCGTTTCAAAGGGGACGAACATATAAACAGAAATAACTGCTAAGGTTATTAATAAGGTTATTAAAATTGGTATAAAGGCTTTAATATGGTGAGATTTTATATGCTTGATACAAAACTTAACTGCTAATATGAAAGTAAAAATAGTCCATGCCATGAGGAAAATTAACAAAAGAGCTACCCCGAGAAATAAGAACCAAACAAGCTCGTTTGAAAACCATTTAGACGCGAGAACAGAAACGCTCCATAATATTAAATTGATAATTATGAATTTAATATTATTTTGCTTTAAAATCCGCGAAAGCATATCTTATTCCTTTCAAGAATTTAATTCAAAATATTTATCAATTGATTTTAAAAGCAAATCCTTTGCGTCGTCTATGCTCACGCCCTGAAACTGCGCTCCCGCCATCGTTAAATGCCCGCCGCCGCCTATCTGCTCCATAACTAACTGTACGTTCATCGCGCCGAGTGACCGCGCACTGACAGAAATTTCATTCGCCTGCGAACGGAAAACCACGAACGAAGCCACAACCCCCGAAATGCCGAGCATTTCGTCCGCCGCCTGCGGTGCAATTAGGCGTATATTTTCGGTGAGCTCCGAGCTGTAGGCGATTGCACATTTGTTGTAAATCCCCGCCGATGAAACAATCGCGACCTTCTTTTTATAAGACTCAAAGGAATTCGCGAAAAGCGACTTAACGCTGACAGTATCTGCGCCGAGCTTACGTAGGAACGCCGCCGCCTCGAAAGTCCGCACGCCTGTTCTGACCGTGAAGTTTTTAGTGTCGAGCATGATTCCTGCGAGCAGTGCCTCCGCTTGCTGTGCAGAAAGCTTGCCGGCTTCGCCGAAGTAGGGGAGAAGCTCAGTGACCATTTCCGCCGCTGAAGATGCGTAGGTTTCATGGAAGAAAATCAACGCGTTATCAACGTGGTTAACCATTTTTCGGTGGTGGTCGATTACCACGACCTTCTTCGCGATTTTATAAAGCTCAGCGTCCTCCAGCATATTCGGGATATGCGTGTCGGTTATGATTAAGAGCGAGTTTTCCGTGAACTGCTCGCGCGCTTTTGCGGGCGAGGTGAGTAAGGAAAAGCCTGTGAATCTGTCGATTAAATCAGCGCACAAGGTGGTATTTTTTTCAACTGCTATGTACGCTTCCTTGCCGAGATTGCGGATTAAACAGGCAAGCCCGATTGAAGAACCTACGCTGTCCAAGTCGCCCGACTTATGCCCCATAATGTAGACGCGGTCGGAGTTTTCTATTAAATCCGCGAGAGAATTCGCGATGATTCTCGCCTTGACTTTGTTATGCTTTTCGATTCCTTTTGAAACGCCGCCGTAAAATTCAAAGCCGTTTTCGGTTTTGAGTGCCGCCTGGTCTCCGCCGCGCCCCTGCGCCATTTCGAGGGCTTGCCGAGCTAATTGCTCGCTTTCGGCGATGCTTTTTGCGGTTGCGCCTATACCGATGGATAAAGTCACGTTAATGCGGTCGGTGACTGCGATTTCCCGTGCTTTGTCGAGCAGCTTGACCTTCTCTTCAATAAGCTTATCAACGTGCCGCTGTTCGATTACAGCCCAGCAACGGTCGCGGTTGGTTTTCTTCATTATGCCGGTTGTACCTGCGCTGAATTCTTCAAGTAAGCGGTCGATTTTAACCGTGACATTTGCGCGCTCGCTCTCTAAAGCCCGCTCGAACATTTCATTGAAGTTGTCAATAGAAATCAGCATTACGACAGGCTTTGACAGCTTCTTTTCTATTTCAAGCAAAGCTCTGCGCGTTATGTCTTCAAAGTAAACTACATAAACATTTTCCTGCTCTGTATTTTTTGGAATAACTGCGCTGATTTTATAGTACTTGCCGCCGTGAAAGATTTCTGCGGCTTCGCCTTTCAAAAGCTTTTCGACGTTTATATCGGTGATACATGAAAGCGGATTCCCCGAGATAGCTTCTTCCTTGAAATTATTCAAAAAGCTTTTATTAAACCAAATAAATTTGTGCGATGAATCTATAATCGCGATTGAAACTGGAAGATGAAAAAGCGACTTTTTGTCGGCTTGCTCAATTTCTTCGGAAATGAAGGCGAAATATTGAAAGGTTTTGCGGGTAACCATAATTAACTTTCCGATACAAAAGCCCGAAATCAGCACAACAAAAGGCGCAATCATCCAGAAAAAATCTGTTTCGGTGAGGTAAAAATACCCTGTGAGAATGAACAGTATTAAGACTAAGCAACAGATGACGATAATCAGCCCGTTGTCGCGGTAGAAGTTTTTCAAAGGTTCACCGCCTTTTCAAGTAGCACAAATATTAAATCTCCATAATTATAGGCAGAATCATCGGGCTTCTTTTAGTTTTGCGGAACATAAAATCGCTCATAGCGTCACGCATATTGTTTTTCTTTACGCTGATTGACGCGCCCGCAGAATCTGCAATTGTTTCCACCATAAGCTCTCGCGCCTCGTCGATAAGCTCCTCGGATTCCCGTACGTAGACAAAGCCGCGGGAAACTATGTCGGGACCTGATAAAATCCGTCCGCTTCCGCGCTCGATTGAGGCTACAACTATGATTAAACCGTCCTGTGATAATTTTTTTCTGTCGCGGAGAACCACTGTTCCTATGTCGCCGACGCCAAGCCCGTCAACAAGAACCTTCCCTGCTGTGACTTGTGTAGTAATTTTCATGGATTTGCTGTCGGTTTCAAGCTGTTGACCTAAGCCCGCGATAAAGATATTCGATTCGGGGACACCCATTTTCATTGCAAGCTGAGCGTGCTTAACCAAGTGTTTATATTCGCCGTGAACAGGAATGAAAAATTTAGGCTTTGTCAGCGAAAGCATCATTTTCAGCTCGTCCTGACAAGCGTGACCCGAAACGTGAACCTCGTACATTGATTCGTAGACAACTTCAGCGCCCGACTTCATAAGGTCGTTGATTACCCGCCCGACTGTCTTTTCGTTTCCGGGAATCGGCGAAGCAGAAATCACCACTAAATCGCAGGGTGAGATATTAACCTGTCTGTGCTCGCCCGCTGACATTCTCGACAGCGCGGAAAGCGGCTCACCCTGGCTTCCCGTGGTAATTACCACAATTTTTTCGGGCGGATATTTATTCACCTGCTCAATATCAATGAGGAAGCCCTTGGGGATTCTCACGTAGCCGAGCTCAATTGCTTTGTTAATAACGTTAATCATACTGCGCCCGGAAAGCGCGATTTTGCGTTCATAATAGACAGCGTTGTCAATAATTTGTTGGATTCTGTGGATATTGCTTGCGAAGGTTGCAACGATAATTCTGCGGTCTTCTGCAGAGCCGAAAATATTACGGAAGCTGTCGCCGACTCTGCGTTCCGACATAGTGCTTCCAGGACGCTCGGCATTAGTACTGTCGGACATCAGCGCAAGCACGCCGTTGTTTCCGAGCTCGCCGAACCGCGCAAGGTCAATGATTCCGCCCTCAATCGGCGTGTAATCAACTTTAAAGTCGCCTGTATGCACGATTATACCTGCAGGCGTGTGAACAGCTAAGGCACAAGCGTCGGGAATTGAGTGGTTGACGCGGATAAATTCAACACTCATACAGCCGAGTTTGACAGTTTGCTTTGGCTGAACTACGTTGAGCTTGCAATCGCTTAAAATCCCGTGCTCACGCAGCTTTCCCTCACATAAGCCGAGCGTCAGCTTTGTTCCGTAGACAGGGACGTTGATTTTTTTCAACAGATAGGGAAGCGAGCCGATATGGTCTTCATGCCCGTGCGTAAGCACGATGCCGCGGAAACGCTCGCGATTCTTCTCAAGATAGGTGAAATCAGGAATAACAAGGTCAACCCCGAGCATATCTTCGTCAGGGAAGGCGAGTCCGCAGTCGATTATAAACAAATCGTTTGCACATTCGATGACATACAGGTTTTTACCGATTTCCGAGAGCCCGCCGAGCGCGGTAATGCGAAGAACACTGCGCTTTGAAGCTTCTTTTTTACGCGGCTCGCTTTTCGGCTTTTCTTTTTGTTTAGGCTTTTGTTTACCCGCAATTTCCTCCCGTAAGAGAAGAATTTTGTCGTTGTGCTTCTTTTGCTTTTCTTCTGTTTTTACGGGTTTGCTCTGATTTTTCTTTCCACTGCTGCTTCTTTGGCTATTTTGACTATGTGCAGGGGCTTTCTTTTCCGCTCCTTGTGCTTTTGGAGCAGAATTATTTTTCTTTGTTTTGTTGTTTTCCGGCATGATTACCTCTGATTACTGTTATGTAAGGGCGTTTTGAACGCCCTGAATGATTGATAAAGCTTGATTTTAATATCATAGACATATAGTATACCAAAAATTTACTTAAATGTCAAGCATTAGTCTCTTAACTTCTGCTTCAACATCATCGCAAAGGGATTTTGCTGTCTCGATAGACACGCTTTCAGCCATTAAAAACAGCGCGTTTCCGCTTTTATTCGAGCGCAGGAGAACTCTGCCGCCCCGCGCCGCGCTCTCGCCGTCAAGCACGATACCCTCGCCGCAGCCGACTTTTCCCTTGCAGAGCCGTCCCAAAATCTTTTGAGGAGGGCAGTCGATGATGATTACGCGGTTTTCGCGGTTGAATTCAGGCAGTGAACGCGTGGCTTCCATTAGCGAGGTTTTGTCTCTTGTAATCCAGCCTAACACGAACAGCGCAAGATACGCCCCGTCCCAGAGGAAAGCCTCGCTTTCCGCCGCTGTTCGCGCGTCCTTGTCGGAATCGTCGTTAGAGCAGGCGAAAAACCGCTGAACCCTGCGCCCGTAGCGCTCGGCGAGTACATCGGCGGCGTTCGGGAAATCAGCAGGCAAAGCAACGTCACAGCTGCCGATAAAAATATCAAGACAGGCAAGAAGAATCAAATTATCGTGGTGAATTACGAAATCCTTTCCGAGCCTGAACTCGGCTTTTGTTCCTGCGTTGTTGAGGGTGATTATAAGCTGTTCGCCGTTCGGAGAACTAATCTGCTCGAAAACAGGCTTCAGAAGCGCGTGCAGACGCTCATTCACGCAGTTGAGAATAATTTTATAGCTTGACTTGAAGCTTGAAATATGATTAAGCATGGAAATATACAGCTCGTCCGCGCATTTAATGTCACCGACAGCTCCGAAGCCGTCAGACGGCGCATTACGATATTCCGAGCGGTTTAAGCCGCCCTCTAAGCTTCGCTCCTGCTGACGTGTCAGCGCGAGCCCGTGGCTGTTGAGAATTACTATTTCGGTTTTCGCGCCTGCACGGATATGCACGATTAAATCGGCGAGCATTAATTTGCTTAGATGAATAAGCATGGGAAGCGTGGCGAAGCCGCAGTTTGAGGAGTTAACACCCGTGCTTGAAATTCCCGCTATTAGCGCGCTTTTTAGGGAAACGGAAGCGTTGTTTTCCTCACAGGCGACAAGCACGTTGTTCGGGTGAAGCCCCGACAAGGCGCAGCCTGTTTTCGCGGCGAAATCAGGCGTAATATCAATGTTGGTGTCGCCTGTAATTCCGCGCTCGCTTATTTCTATTTTACTTTTACTGCCGAATTTAAAATCGTTGCAAACAGCAGTGTTCGCGGGAATCGTCTTATTCTGCCACACACGCACGTCAGCTTCGACGCTTGCGTTTTCGTTTATAACCGTGCTTTCGCCGATAACCGAGCCGTCGGAGAGGCGCACGTTTGATTTAATTTTCACGTTTTCGCAAATTACTGTGCCGTTTGCTTCAAGTTCGTTTGCAGTTATAACGCCGTCAAGAACCACCGAGTCGCTGACGCGGCAATATGCACCGAGCGTTACATTATCGCTTAGAACACAGCCGCTAATCACGCTGTTCTTGCCGATTTGCACGTTTCTGCCGATATAGGCGGGAGCAATTACCGAAGCATCGGAGGGAATTGGGTTAAAAGAAAAAATATTCTCGGCGATTTTAGGCGCGTTGATTACGCAGTTGACTTTACCCGTAAGCATATCACGCTGACAGGAAACATAGGTGTCAATATCACCAATATCGCACCAGTAGCCGCTTTCCGCAAATGAAAACAGCGGGTGTTTTTCTTTCAACATCTTTGGGAAAACATCGCGCGCAAAGTCCCACATCTTACCGTCGGGAATGAGCGTGAGAATTGACGGATTCAGAAAATAAACGCCTGTATTTGCATAGTCGGAAATGCAGTTAAGATACGACGGCTTCTCGGAAAAGCCGGTAATTGCGCCAGTTTCATGGTCGGAAATAACCAAGCCGTACTCGCGCGGGTCGTCTACCTGCTTGGTAATTACCGTAGCCTCCGAGCGATTATTTTTGTGGAATTTGAGCGCCGCCGATAAATTAAAATCGCAAAGCGCGTCGCCGCTGATTACAAGAAAATCATCAGTGAAATTCTCCGCCGCTTTCTTGACACAGCCTGCTGTTCCGAGCGGCTCGTCCTCGTAAGAAAAGCGCAAATCTATGCCTTTTTGTGAGCTGCGCTCCATGTAATATTCGTTTTCAAAAAGCCGCTCAATCATCTCGCCTTTATAGCGTAAAGTAAACACTGCTTCGGTGAAGCCGTGTTTAATAAGCAGGTCAAGAATGTATTCGACAGCGGGCCGTCCGCAGAGCTTAGCGAGCGGCTTCGGGAGCGAGCCTGTGAGAGGGCGCAGGCGAGTTCCTTCGCCGCCTGCCATAATTATAGCTTTCATTTTTTGTTCCTTTCAAAAGTTGAAATCGTTTTAAATAATAGTCTTACGCATTTTCAAATGCTTTATTCAAAATTAGATTTGACTTTACAGCTATTATGTGATATGATATATTTCCGGTGAATAAAAAACGAGGTTTAAAAATGGATAAAAAAGAATCGAAATTCAGAATCTTCCGTAATAATGCTTACGCCGTAAAAACAGTTTGGAGCATAAGTAAAGAGCGGGTAATAAGCACAGCATTAGACACTGTATTTGACTACGCGGGCTGGATATTTTTCTCGATATTTTTTCTGCGCTTTGTAATAGGCGCAATAGAAAACGAGAAATCATTCGGTGAAATCATGCTTTTTCTTGGAATATCAGCGATAGTTTTCGGGTTCTTTGCAATTTATAACAACTATCTGAATGCAATGGTTTACCGCTATACCGACAACGAAATTTATCGGAATCTGTATAAGCGGCTTTATGCAAAAGCGCGCAACGTTGAGCTGCGCTGCTTTGAGGACGCGGCGTTTTACGACAAATACACAATGGCTCTTGACAACGCGGCATGGAAAATGACCGAAGCGGTGAAGGATTTCTTTCGGGTGCTTTTTGGGATTATCGCGGCGGGAGTCGGCTTTTCGTCAATGTTTTTTCTTGATAAGCTTTCGATTTTATTTGTAGTTTTTCCGATACTCGGGAACTTTCTTTTCGGTTATCTGATGAGCAAAATTTACTCGGGAAAGTACGAAGACAACGTAAAAAACGTGCGCCGCGACGGCTATGTCAACCGTGTTATGCACCTCGCGGAATTCGCAAAGGAGGTCCGCTATTCAAACGTACACAGACTGATGATGAAGCGTTACCGCGAGTCTGTTGAAGGTACAATCAAGGTAGCTGATAAATACGCGCCGAAGGCGATAATTTTTAACTGGTTTAAGAACGTTCTGACGTTCGCTGTGCCGTTTGAGGGAATCATGATTTACGCCGCTTTTCGTGCGATAATTTCGCAGTCGCTGGGGCTTGCCGAGCTCGCGATTATGTTCACTGCAATGGTGACCTGCTCGTGGATTTTAATAGGGCTTTTTGAGAATGTTCAGAGTGCCTTGAAAAATGGCAGATTCCTTGAATATTTTCGCGGGTTCATGGAATACGAAGAAAAAATCCCCGAGAACGGGGACGGGCTTATGCCCGATAAAAACGTGAAAAGCATTGAGTTCCGCAATGTTTCTTTCGGTTATGCAAAAGATGATAAAATCATCGACAATCTTTCTTTTAAAATCGAAGGTAACATAAAAACAACCGCGCTCGTCGGACATAACGGCGCAGGAAAAACTACAATAATAAAGCTTCTTTTTCGGCTTTACGACCCCACCACGGGCGAGATATTTGTTAATGGCATAAACATAAAAGAGTATAACCTGAAAGCCTACAGAAAGCTGTTCGCGGCGGCGTTTCAGGATTATAAAGCGATTTCAATGCCTGTTCGGGATAACGTGCTTATGGGCGTTAAGTTCGACGGCGAAGACGAAATCGAAATAGTTGAAAATGCCTTGAAGCGTGCGGGTATTTTAGAAAAAATAAAGTCGCTCCCGAAAGGAATCGACACAGTACTTACAAAAGAATTCGACGAGGACGGTGCAGTTCTTTCGGGCGGGGAAGTGCAGAAGATAATCGTAGCGCGCGCCTTCGCGCAGAGAAGCTCTGTGAAGGTTTTTGACGAGCCGAGCAGTGCGCTTGACCCTATTGCGGAATATCAGCTTTATAAGGGCATTATGAAGGAAAGCAGGGAAAGCGATTTAACAATTTTTATTTCGCACAGGCTCTCGTCCGTTAAGGACGCGGACTTAGTTTTCATGCTTGAAAAGGGTGCGATTATCGAGCAGGGGACTCACTTAGAGCTTATGGAAAATAAAGGCGAATACTGCAAAATGTTTACCATGCAGGCACAGAATTACCTCGCTGTTGAAGATTATTCAAGCTTCAAGGAGGTGACTGCTGTATGAATGAAAAGAAAAATAAGCAGAGCTTAAAGCAGGTCTGGCGCAATAATATGTACCTGACAAAGCTCTCTTTTAAAACCGCTCCTGGTTATATGTTCGCGCTCATAGTTGAATTTATGAGAAACGAAATTTCGATTTTTCTTGAGTTTACAATCGGCTTTGCGTTTGTTCTCGAGAGCGTTGAATTCGGCAGGTCTTTCGGTGAAGTCGCGAAGGTTCTGTTATTGATTTTCGTATTTGTCGCAGTCGGATTGTTTTATAATGCAGTTTTCTGGAACAAAATAAGAGAGCGCGCTGTGCCTAAAATTGAACGCTCCTTAAAAGAGCAATTGTATGCAAAAGCAAAGGAAATCGACCTTGGCTGCTACGATAATCCCGAATTTTATAATAACTACATACTTGCCGTTTCAGAGGCAGGAAATCAAATAAACCGCAACTTCGATATTATGTCTAAATTAGTTTCGGGGCTTACGGGGCTAACTTTAGCTTCCGGTTATTTTATTGTGAAAGACCCGCGCTCGTTTGTGTTTGTCGCTGCTTCCTTCTTCATGATGATGCTCAGTAATAAGCTTTTGAGTAAGCTGAATTTTAAAATCCGCACTGAAAGAAACCCGCTTGAACGCAAGCTCGGCTATACAAACCGTGTGTTTTATCTTAACGACTATGCAAAGGAAATGCGCTTAAACACCGAGGTTTCAAGGGAAATAATGAAGGATTACGACGAGACGCTTGACAAAACCTTGGCTGTCGATAAAAAGTATGCAAAAAGACGGCTCGGCTTTGAATTTCTTAAAAATTATGTTGCACAGGATTTCATTATTGATATATTATTTTTAGCTTATTTAGTTTACAGCGCGGCGGTTCTGCGAACGATTTCATACAGTCAGGTTGCGGTTTTACGCGGAACAGCCGCGACTGCGAAATGGCGGCTCGGCAGAATCAGTGAGGTTTACGGTATCGCGCTTGAGGTCAGCTTATACATGGAGCGGATTCAAAGCTTCCTTGATACCGAGGCTGAAATTGTAAGTGCGGAAAACCGCGCAGTTCCCGAAACACCGACAGTAATTGAACTAAAAAACGTGTCGTTCTCTTACGGCGAAAACGACTACGTTTTGAAAAATATTAACATGACGATTAACCCGCTCAGTAAAATCGCAATTGTCGGTTACAACGGTGCAGGGAAGACCACGCTGATTAAGCTGATTATGCGGCTTTACGAGCCGAATGAGGGTGAAATTCTGCTTGACGGCGTGAATATAAAGGACTATGAAATCGAGGATTACCGCCGCAAAATCGGAACGGTGTTCCAAGACTTTAAGATTTTCGCCGCAACTGTAAAAGAAAACGTCCTGCTTGACTTTGCAGAGAACGGCAGTGATGCAGATGTATGCAACGCGCTTGAGAAAAGTGGCTTTTCCGAAAGGCTTAATTCATTGTCGGGCGGACTTGAAAGCAATCTCACGACTGAATTTGAGGAAAACGGCGTTAATCTTTCGGGCGGAGAAGGGCAGAAATTAGCAGTTGCGCGGGTGTTTTATGCAGGCGCGAACCTGATTATTCTCGATGAGCCGAGCAGTGCGCTCGACCCGATTGCCGAATATCATCTCAACTGTTCAATGCTCACAGCCGCTGAGAATAAATCGGTACTGTTTATTTCGCACAGGCTTTCAACAACGCGAATCGCCGACAAGATTTATATGCTTGAGGACGGCGAAATCATTGAAGAGGGAAGCCACGGCGAGCTGCTCAAAAGCAACGGGAAATATGCAGAAATGTGGCGGGTTCAGGCGGGACAGTATTTATAGATGAAATGAAAGCCCCTGCTTCGTTTTAGAAAGCAGGGGTTTTTTTATTGGGGCGGAAGGATTTGAACCCTCGAATGACGGAGTCAGAGTCCACCCCTTTGGTGCTTTGGAAAGCCGCAATATTCAGTTTTCAAGCACGTTTACATAGTTTCGCATTGTTCATTATTGTTAAGTTGTTTTAGGCGTTTTTACGCAATGTTTAGTAAAAACAAAGGACAAATAAAGGACAAGTTAATTAGTATATCAAACAATTATAAATATGACTCTCTCCTTACATTGCATTTTCATCTTACAAAATCATCGTGGCGATAACGTGACGGTGATGTGATAACGATGTGATATTGAATTAAAGGAGAAATTTTTATGAGTAAAATAAAAAATAAATCCTCCGCAAAAATCCTCGCCATCCAAAACGAAAAAGGCGGAACCTCAAAAAGCACAACCGCCGCAACTCTCGCCTACCTCTTGGCAAAGCGAGGTGAAAAAGTAGCATTAATCGACTTCGACGGGCAGGGACACGCTTCCGTGTTGTGCGGAGCGAAAAATCTTAACCAGTTGGAAGTAACTATCTCGACCTTATTAAACAAAATAATTCAAGGCGAACCCCTACCCGACCCCGAAACCTACATATTCCGCGGAAAGAACGGTGTGGATTTGATTCCGTCGAACAGTAATCTTTTTACGTTAGAGAGAAATCTGATTAACGTAGATTTTCGGGAATATGTGCTGTATGAGTACGTGAAAACCATTAAAGACCGCTATTCGTACATCATAATCGACACAATGCCGCAAATCGGCACGCCGATGGTTAATGCAATGATGTGTGCCGACAGCATTATAATCCCGACGCAGGCGGAATTATTCTCGGCGCAGGGGCTTTCGGAGCTTTTGAAGCATTACCACATGATTAAGCAGAACGGCAAGCAAAATCTAAGCATAGCGGGCGTTTTGGTTACGATGGACTCGGAGAGGACAAGGGTATCAGCAACGGTTAATGCTATGCTTGAGAAGAACCTCAAAGGACAGATTAACGTGTTTAAAACACGGATTCCGCGCTCTATTAAGGTAGCGGAGGCAAGCCTTTATCAGCAGACGATTTGCGAATATATGCCGGACAACCCTGCTGCTGTCGCTTATGAAAACTTTGTAAAGGAGCTGTTAAAAGATGAATACGACTAAACCTCCCCCTAAACCAATTTTAGAGCTTGACGAATCCCTGTTATTTCAACCGCACCCCGATTTCATAAACAAAAACATTGAAACAGAAGAAAACGAAGATACGCTCACTGTCGCTGAAAACAACAGCGTATCGGAAATGGCGTTCAGTAAAATGAAATCGTTCCCGAATCATCCGTTTCGGCTTTATGGCGGAACAAGGCTCGACGATATGGTGGAGAGCATAAAGCAAGCCGGTATACTTTTCCCTATTATGCTGTGGGATAAAGGCAATAATGTATATTTTATTCTGAGCGGGCACAATCGGGTAAATGCCGGAAAATTAGCAGGACTTACTAAGGGTCCCGTCATAATCAAGGAAAACCTTACTGATGAAGAAGCCATGTTTATCGTGACTGAAACTAATTTAAGGCAACGGGGATTCTTGGAAATGTCCTACTCGGAGAGAGCTATCAGTCTTAAAAATAACTACGAAGCCGTCAAATGTCAAGGGAAGCGCAATGATTTAATAAACGAGATTGAAACACTCATAAATCCGCACAGCGACAGCGTTGAAGAAGCTTCGTCGCAAGTTGCGACAAGGTTCAGAGCAGATGAAAAGATTGCGAGCGAAAATGGTATTTCAAAAGACACCGTCGCACGCTACGTCCGTTTGGCAACGCACCTTGACCCGCACCTACTCGCTTACGTGGATACAGGTAATATCCCGTTCTTAGCGGCTTATGACCTTTCATTCATCGAGAACAAGGAAATGCAGAAGCTAATCATCGACATCATCAAGCGCGACAACTGCAAGGTAGACATGAAAATGGCGGCTCTGCTTCGGAAATATTCCGAAAAGCGAGCCTTAACAAAAGAAATCATCGAGCAGATTTTATCGGGCGAAAAGACTCGCAAGCCGAAAAGCGATAAGCCCAAGCCGTTCTCATTGAAGCCCGCTTTCATTAAAAAGCACTTCCCCGAAAGCAAAACTCCCGCAGAAATCGAAGAAATCATCGATAAAGCACTTTCTGAGTATTTATCAAAAGAAATTCCCGCTTGACTACCATTGCATATATATAGTACAATGGAAAGGTCAAAAATAATTAAATTAACATACAAATCATAGAAAGGATGATATTTTATGAAAAACTTGAAAAATAAAAAGCTTCTCACAGGAGCGGCGGCGGTGTTAGTCATAGGGTTTGTTGTTACGCTGCTCTTTGTTCTCACTCCCGAAGAACCGCCCTTACTGCCTCCGATTGACAATCAAGCCGAGGATAACGCAGCACTTGAAGCTCCTGCTGTTCCCGAACCGGAAGAGCCAGAAGCGGATACAGTTCAAACAGAACCGGATGAAACCGAGGATTTACCTGTTGCACAACCCCAAACTCCACCGCCTGCAGTAACCACGACACCGACACCCGAGGTTGTTGAAATAGTATTAGCACCTGCGGAAACCTTCACCGAAGAGGTGGTTGCGATTATCGCGGAGCATGACATTCAGTACATTGAGAACCCGCAGATTGAGCAGACTATTCCAACAGCAGAAGAACAACAAGCACCCGATACTACAACAATTATAGACGGACGGGAATATATCTGGCATCCGATTTTAGGCTGGGTCGAAACAGGTAGAGAGGGCAATGTAACGGTCATGGATGTTGAGTGTGACGGTTATTACTTCTTTCAAGAAGCTGACGGTACTGTAAGCCTCGATAAAATAGTAACCCCTAACGGCAATGTAATCTCGCTCGATGAATACCAAAAAATCAGAGAATCACGTTAAAAATCAATCCACACCGCGCTTACTCTCACGAGTAGGCGCGATTTTTTTACAAGGAGGAAAACTATGCGAAAAATCTTAGCAATAACACTTAGTATACTTTTAACTTTTACAATTTTTACCCCGAGCACTTTCGCTGACATCAACACAAACATAGACGGTGGGGGCGGAGGCTTAGGGCAAGGCTCGGTCAATAACGGCTGGGCAATCTCGGCTGACGGCGGCGGGCTTCTTTTTGATGCCGATGGGCTGCGGGTATATGTCGTGAACTCATCGACAGGCAGACCCGTCAGCAGTGTCATTGATTTTACAAGGTACAATGTAGCGAAAAGCAATATGATTAATTTCAACCACAGAACAAAACATGACTATCTGCACGTAAACAGCATATTATCAGCTGCGACATTTTACGATTATGTAAAAGCACCGGATTCATTTCCGCGAATCATTTCAAATTCAATGACTGCGGACTCTTCGGGAGATGCGGCAAGGGTCAATGCAATAAGGCGATGGTTTAGAAGCTACGAAAATTATGAATGGATTATCGGTCAGTTTGGCTTTGATTTAGAAGCCATGCAAGCTGAGGGATATATGCTCGCTATAGAGCCGATTGCATATTTCCGCTATCAGGGTTACAACTACGCCATGACCGCAACGGAAGCCGCGCTGTTCGACCAATTGACAGGCGGTGCGCTTTCAACGGCGATGGCTCCGCTCACGAGAAAAAACCTGCCATTAGCTATATTCTTAGAAGAAGACGAATTCACCGAAAGCCCGTACAGAATCAATGAATGGCAGGGAACGCGGAACTCAAACGTCCCGAATACTGATATTATCGCTCAGCTTGGAATCGGGTATATAAGCTACGGTTCAGGTGATGACGGCGGCGGAGGTGGTGGCGATAATGGCGGTGGAGGCAGCGGATGGACAGATAACGAAGGCGGCTTTGACTTCTCTTATCCTGCCGATACTTGGGTTGTTACTTCATTCCGACTATGCAGTGTTCGGCGTTCGGGAGGAAGTTGGGTTCCCGGAACTGCAAGGACAGCGTTCAATCCCGCTTCTGCACGAGTGACGATTAACGGAACGACATATAACGTATCGAACATATATATGCCTGCAGGCGGTGAACAGCTTTTCTGGATTAAGTGGAAAACACCTGCTTTCCCCGTGGAAATAACTGCGACAGTCACCAGCTCGACAGGTATGCTCTATAACATAAACAGCACGGACGTTAGTAACAGATACGTCAATTCTCTTACTGCGAGCATCAATATTTATGACAACGACATGGAAAACCCGCCGCCCGACCCTACGCTTAATGATACTATGTCAAGTATCGGCTACACAGCGACAGGTGCGGCAACGGGCAGAAATAACCTTATGCGCGGCGCGGCGGCTTCAAATTCGTGGTCTGTGTGGGATTGCAACTGGCAGAGGATTAGCTCTTCTTCGCGGTGGTACGATTGGTGGGATGTTCCGCCCGATACGTACAACTCTGCAACAGGAATATATACGCAGTACGAATTTGTGAGGGATAACTTTAATTTTACCCGCGAACTCTGGCGCGAAACTAATTATAGAATTCAATTCAATAGGATTACCTATACTGCCGAAATTCGGAATTCCTACGTCAGAATCAAGCCTGACGTCAATTGCCCAACTGCCTATACCCGCAACAACAGGACTTTCATGAAAAGCGGATACGGCATAAATGTCGAGATTGAGCCGTATATACGGGTCACGACGCATCATTCGGGGACTGGCGTGAGGACTACGAACAACTATTTCGCACCGGCTACGACTGATTTAGTTGCCGCACCGCAGTATGTTTTCGCCTATTTCCCCGAGTTTAGGTACACGAGGTTCAACAGGCAGCTTGATTATGTTAATAACAGGTTCGAGTTCAGGCAGAATCAGTTCAGCACTTACAACGAGCGCACGCACTACACGCCCTGGTGGTTCCCGGACAATACTAACTACGAAATCGTGACGAGAAGCGACTTTGCGTATACTCCTGCGGGGAGGTTGAGGATGTTTCAGGTGAGCGATTTGATTGTGATTGAGGGGAATCTGATGGAGGATTGGCGGGTTGCTCCGGTCAGATGACTGAACTTTCGTACTTGACAATTTGAATAAATGAGTTATAATGGTTATGAGCGATTTATTATATGTTTAAGGACAGAATTTTTTTCAAACTATCTGGTCATGTTAAATGAAATGTTTGAAAAAGTAAAACAAACGGAGAATTATATCAATCATGATTTCATTAGGGTTGGGGTTTGTATCTGGCAGTGCTAATCAAAAGCATAAAACAGATTTAACTGATAGAATTGAAATTACCGATAAAGAATCACTTAATGAAGTTGATGCCGGCAGTTTTAAAGACGGGATTTACAATACATACATTACGTTAGATAATTTGCTCTTCTACAGGGTTTTCGGTTTATCGTCATCAGGTCACGGAGCCAGAATAATAGGCAGATTCGTAACAACGGAATATGCAGAATCCATGATTGATGTGAAAATACGTTTAGCGTTAGATATCCGGTGGAGGAATACCAAGTTTTATGAAGCCGCTATACTTGTTCCCCAAGGCGTTATAATCAACGTAGGTGTGGTTGCGCCTATTACATTAATAAGCGGAACAGTTTTAGAGGGCGGCGCCGACCAAATAATGCTCCCTTTTAACTGGTCGGACACATGGATACAAGGATACCGAAAAGTTACACAAAAGCCTCAGATGGAATACCCCGTATATTACAAAGAAAAGCCCGATGCGAGCGCAAGAAATCATAATTATCCATAATAAGAATTAACAAGATTCATCCCAACAGAAAGTATTACTCTCTGTTGGGATGTTTTTTATTTTTTCAGAAAGGAGTCACCCCATGCACAAATACACATCCGGAGTCCCGCCTTAACCGGCAAACGAAGCTTCCCCTTCCCCCCGCACCCTGCTACTCCGCTCATTGAGCTAAGTAAGCAGGGCTATTTTAATTTAAAACCATTTTTCAAACAAGAAAGGAAAAACTACCATGAAAAAAATCAAAACCACAATCATCACAGCAAAAACGAAGGCTTGCGCTTTCATCACGAGAGCGAAGGACAAGCTCACCGACACATCCGGCGAGGGTCACGTTGACGTCGCGGTGAAAATTATCATCGCCGTCGTAATCGGAGCATTAGTCCTCGCAGGGCTCGTGGCTCTCTGGAACACCGTAATCATGCCGCGTCTGAACGGCGAAATCAATAACCTGTTCGGTTAATATCGGCAATGGCAACAATCGTGATTCCCGTGCTGTTTCTGCTGCTCGCTTGGGTTTCAGTCCATGATATACGGACGCGTAAGATAGAGAACTACGTGCATCCGCTTATCATGGCGGCGGGATTCTTTGTCAATAATCTGTCGGTCACGGAGCGATTAGCTGGCGCTTTAATCTGCTTCGTGCCGCTGATTATTGCAAATATACTCAGCAAAAACGGCTTCGGCATGGGCGACGTCAAGCTTACGGGAGCGTTCGGCTTCGTACTCGGTGCATACGGCGGTCTTACAGCCGTGATTACCGGGCTGAGCCTTATGCTCCTCACAGCAGGCGTTTATCAAAAGCACAAAAAAACTAAAAAAGCAGTACCGCTCGCACCTTTTCTGTGCGGCGGTTTTGCTTTAAACTTATTTTTATTTACGAAAGGACTGATATTTCTTGCTTAAAAACAGAACATTTATAGGACTCATCTGCATTGCCGCCGCGCTTTTCCTCGTATTCGCGGTTTCACCTTTATTTAATAAGGCATTAGAGGGCAGAACGAGCGTAGTTGTCTTCAAATCACCCGTCCTTCAAGGACAGCAAATAACCCCCGAAATGCTGACGGTGGTTGAAATGGGCAGCTACAACCTGCCCGACAGAGCAATCACAGACCAAAACCTCATCATCGGCAGATATGCCGTTTCCAACCTTTTCGCGGGTAGCTTAGTCTACCCCGAAATGGTTACGGAAACATCAGACACAAGCGATTCCATGCTCCGTAATCTAAGCGAAAACGAAATCGCCATGTCTGTTACAATAAAAAGCCTTGCTTACGGGGTTTCGGGGAAATTAATGACCGGCGATATTATACGAATCGTGTCGGTTGACAACGAGAAAGTCGCGACGATTTATGACGAGCTGCTGTACATCGAGGTTCTGTCTACAACTACTGACAGAGGAATCGACAACATTAACAGCCAGCCTGTACCCGATGAAAACGGTGAAATCGCCTTACCTGTAACTATTACAGTAATTCTGCAGGACAATGCACAGGCTCTGCGCCTTGCTGAGTGCGAAAACACTAATCTGCACGCAATTTTCGTGAGCAGAGACGAAGAAGCGAAAGCCAGCTACATCGAATTGCAGGCGGAAATCTTAGAGGAACTCATAACCGCCGCCGAGGAGCTTGCAAGCATGATGAACAGCGAGCTTTTGCCGTACGGAGGTGAGCTGTTTTGAAGAACGTCCATAAAATCATCGCCGTGTACGGCAACTCGGGGAGCTATAAGACGACGGTGGCTGTGAATGTAGCCAAAGCGATTGCCAAAGTGGAAAGCGGCGCGAAAATCGCTGTCGTCGGCGCAGACCACACGAAGCCCTTTATGCCCTTAATCTTCCCCGATTCTAAGGGCTCTTGCAATCTATCGCTCGGCAAGCTGCTCTCCTGCGAAACATTATCACAGGAAGCTATACACGCAGAAATGAAAGAGCATAATAATATCGGATTCTTAGGCTACAATTCGGGCGAGAATATACGGTGCTTTCCGATTACAACAGCAGACAGGCTTGAGGATTTCTTCATGCAAATCCGTCACCTCGTAAATTATGTAATTGTTGACTGCGGAAGTGATGTACACACTGCGTTTACCTCAAAGACTCTGATTACGGCAGATGAAGTACTGTACACGATTTCATGTGATGTCAACGGCTTGGAGTTTTTCCACTCGCAGGAGTCTATTCTGCTCAGCGAGCAGTACAGCTACAACAATTACATAAAGCTTCTGACCATCAACGGACGCTTCACGGAGGACGAGGAAACCATGAAGGGCGCAATCGGCGACGTTGAAGGTGTAATTCCGTTCTGCGAATGTATTCCCGAAATGTGGAATCAGGGTAAGGCTTTAAACCCTGTTCCGGACGCGAAATACAACGAGGTCATGAAGGGTATTGCCAAATATCTTACGAAGGAGGAGTAGTTTAAATTGTTTGGAAATAAATCAAAGAAAACAGAAATCGTTAAGAGGGAACGTCAGACAGTCCGCAAGAACGTGATTTCCTTTCCGATTCTGCTAAGTGAAGCGCAGGAATATATGGCGAAGAATTACGCTTCTACGCTGTATGACGCGAATAAAACCGACGACGGTTCTCAGCTTGAACGAAAGGAAAAGCTTCAGCAGTACATCAAGCAGTTCATCATCGACAATAATTATTACGTTGAGGGCTGTATACTCGCTGATGTGGTGGATTCGATTTACACCGAAATGGCAGAATATTCGTTCCTCACGCCGTATCTGAAAAGTAAGGACATTGAGGAGCTGAATATAAATGCGTGGGACGATATTGCGGTTCATCCGATTGGCGGGAAACCGTATAAGCTGAAGGAGCATTTCAGCAGTCCTCAGCACGCAATTGACATCATGCGGCGGTTGTTGCATAATAACAAGCTTGTGTTTGATGAATCGAAGCCTATTGTTACAGGCTACCTTGATGGGAATATCCGCATTACCGCTACCCACCCGATTATAGTCGGCGCGCATATCGGCGTAAGTGCAAGTATCAGAATCGTCAACCCGCAGAAAATAACGCGTGAGCAGTTCGTGCAGAATGATACCTGCACCGAGGAAATGCACGATTTTCTGCGCGACTGCTTCATATACGGCATTTCGCAGTGCTACGCAGGCGGCACGGGCTCGGGTAAAACCACCTTCATGGCAGATATTATGAGCTTCTATCCCGACCACAAGCGGCTCATTACAATTGAAAAAGCAGTGCGTGAATTCGACCTGCGGAAATTCGGCGAAGCAGGTAACGTAGTCAACAACGTAATCCATATGGTAACACGTGACAGCGATGATTCAAGCCGAAACATCGCTATTCTTGACCTCGTTACCGCCGCGCTGACGATGCACCCGGAAGCCTTAGTTGTTGCTGAAATGAAAAACGAAGAAGCTTGGGAGGCGCAGGAGGCGAGCCGCACGGGACATACGCTCTTGACGACAACGCACGCAAGCTCTACAAGCGGGATTTATACCCGTCTTGCCACGTTATGTCTGCAAAAATATGCAAATGTGCCGTTTAATATTATTCTGCGATTAGTCTGCGAAGCGTTCCCTATTGCAATATTCATGAAGCAATTAGAAAACGGCAAGCGGCACCTCATGGAAATCGCGGAATGCTCGTATAAGCACGGCGATAAGTACGACATTCGCCCGCTCTGGGCATACGAGGTACGCGACGAAAGCAGGAACAGTGACGGCAAAATCACGATTACAGGGGAGTTTGTGAAGAAAAATAATATTTCCGACGAGCTCATGCAGAGGCTCACAGACAACGGTATGCCGAAGCAAAAGCTGAAGAAATACGGGAGGTAGTTAAAAGATGTTATTAAATCTAACCGCAATGTGTCTGATTATTTTCGGAATCTTTATAATTCTCGGACTTACTCCCGAAATAATCGGCAATGATTTGCTTCGCTTTCTGCACAAGGAAAAAAGCCTTAAACAGCAGATTCGTGAAGCGCAGGGTAAGGCAAAGAAATCCAAGCTGCAAGCCGCTTTGTCGGATATGTATAACGCGCTCAAGGCTACAGGCTCGGAAAACAAATTCGCTGTGTTGATTTCCGTTTCGGTTCTCGGCTTAGTCGCAGGTTGTCTTTTTGCCGCGATGATTGGCAATATTATTTTCGTGCCTGTGTTCGCTATGCTTTCGTTCATATTGCCTTACGGCTACGCAAAGGCATTAGCGGCGGCGTATAACAAGCAGTTATCGGAGGAGCTCGAAACCGCGCTGTCGATTATTACAACGTCATATATTTCAAACGACGATATTATCTACGCAATCGAGAGCAGTATTGACCACATAAGAGAGCCGGTGAAGAAGGTTTTCAAGGAATTCCTCGGAAAGACGCAGTTGATTAATTCCAACGTAAAGCTCGCTATTAGTCAGATGAAAAGCGGCATAAATAACGAGGTTTTCCGTGAATGGTGCGACAACCTAATCGAGTGTCAAGACAACAACACGCTCAAGCATACTTTACAACCATTAACCGCCCGCCTTGCAGATATTCGCATAGTCAACGCTGAGCTTGCGGTTATGCTGTCGAGTCCGCGCCGTGAGTACATTACAATGGTCGTTATGATTTTAGCGAATATTCCGCTGTTGTATTTACTTAATAAGGACTGGTGCATGACGCTGTTTGAAACCTTCGCAGGTCAGCTTGTGCTTGGCATAACGGCTATGGTTTGCGTGATTACGGGGATTCTCTGCTACAAATACACACAGCCGATTGAGTTTAGAAGGTAGGTGGTAATATGACAAAAATTATTTATTTCGTGCTAACCATTGTCGGTATGCTGTTTGCAATAGGCATTTTTAATTTCCTGCTGATTGCGGTAAAGGCGCCTTCGATGAGGACTACGAAAACCATACGGCAGTTGGTTCTGCGGCGACAGAGCCGAAAAAAACACGCTCATAGCGCGGCAGAAGAAAGCATTTTGCAGTTTATTGCCCGTTTCGTGCGGATAAATCCCTATAAAAGAACTATGTTAGAGGAAGAGCTCAAGGTCGCAGGAATCGCAAAAACCCCCGAAGCGTATATAGCAGGCGCGGTTTACGCGTTTCTGAAATTTGCACTTCTCGCCCTGCCTTTCCTCTTTATTTTCCCTTTGCTATCAATTCCGCTTTTGATTCTCGCGGCTCTGAAATTCGCACAGGAACGGCAGAAAACCACCGACAGAATCAAGGAAAAGCGAAAACAAATTGAGCTTGATTTACCGCGTTTCGTGTATACGATTGTGAACGAGCTTAAAAGCAATCACGATGTAATAAGTATCCTCAGCCGCCACAAGGACAGCTTCTCGCCGGAATTCGCAAGTGAAATAACTATTACGATTGCGGATATGCGTTCGGGGAATTATCAGGCGGCTTTACAGCGGTTTGAAGGCAGAATCGGAAGTACGAATTTGTCGGAGGTAATACGCGGACTGATTGAAATGGTAAAAGGCAATAAGACCAATGTTTACTGGGAAACGCTCGCTATTCGCTTTTCGGAGCTGCAAAAACAGGCTCTGCGTAACGAAGCGCAGAAAGTACCGCCGAGAGTGCGGAAGCTTTCGTTCAGTCTGCTTGTTTGTCTTATGTTGATTTATGGGGTGGTGCTGGTTTATCAAATTGTTGATAATATCGCTATACTATTCTAATGTTCTAATATTTTGAAAAGCTATTGACATTTTCGCCGAAACATGGTAAAATAAGCTACACAAGCACGTTTGTGACGGATTGGGGGGTATTGTAATGGAATATATTAGTAAAATGATAGGTAGCGCGGCATTAGACGGCATTTTTGAAATCCCGCCTATGCTCCGCAACAGAACGGTTCAAGTTATTGTTCTGCCTGTGAATAGCGAAGTCGCCGAAGAACCAAAACGTAAAATTAACTTTGATTTTCTCAAAGATAAAGTCCCGCCGCTGCCGGACAGCTTTTTTGACCCGCTGCCGGAGGAGGAATTACAAGCATGGGGACTGTAAAATACCTGCTTGACACACAAGTTTTTCTTTGGACGGCTCGTGAAAGTGTGAAGTTAAGCGATTCTGTTAAAAAGGCAATGCAAGATGAGAATTCTAAAATTTTCGTATCGCCTGTAACTGCGTATGAAATCATGAACAAGCATCGCATAGGCAAGCTGCCCGAATATGCATATGTTGCGGAAAACTATCTTGAAATATTTCATAATCTCGGAGCAGAGGAGCTGTTGATAAGCACGAAGCATTTGCACTTTGCAGGGAAATTTGAATGGTCGCACCGTGACCCGTTCGACAGAATGTTAGCGGCACAGGCTTTCACCGAAAACATGACTTTGATTTCAAGTGACCCCGCTTTTAAAGAACTTCCGTGGGTATCACGTTTGTGGTAAAAAACCTGTTAAGCTTAACTGAAAAACAACATAATAATTTAAAGCAATCGCTACTTTTTGTGCGGTTGCTTTTTCATTTTTGAAAGGAGAAAATCATGCTCGAAAAAAGGCAGAAAAAGCGGCGGATTTACTACATTTTACGCCGCGCAAAATCCAAAAAAGGCGAAGGCTACATAGATGTTGTAGTGCTTACAATCGTTTCCATGCTCGTGCTTTGCACGCTGCTCGCAGTCGCGCCTGTATTTATCGCGAAAATGAACCTTGATACTTATGCGAACGAGCTGTCGCGTGAAGCGGAAATTTCGGGACGTGTAGGCGCGGAAACCACGCAAAGGCTTGACCGTTTGAACGAAATCAAGGGCTTAAACCCCGACGTGGCGTGGGACAGAATCGGGCGGATTCAAATAGGTCAGGACGTTACGGTGACGGTTTCGACAGTGGTGGATATAGGGTTTTTTAGCTTTGTAGCTATACCGATTACACTTACGTCAACTGCGACGGGAACCTCGGAGGTGCTTTGGAAGTGAAAAAAATTATTAACAGACTGCGGCAGAAGGACGGCGTAAGCTGTCCGTTTGTCGTTTGTATTGTGCTGGTACTGCTGATTATTACGCTCGGAATATGCGAGGTAATACGTGTGAATATCATCAGCGCGAATATCCGCAATAAGTTTCAGGCGGTGATAATCTCGGAAACCACAGACAATTTCGTGAATATGTATCAGCCGCTCCGTGACGGATATGCAGGAAGCCACCAAAACAGCGGCTCCGGCTGGCAGCAGAGCACGTTGACGTCACGAAACAGGATTCAAAGCAAGCTGAATGAGCATTTCAATAATGCCGAAGCAGGTCAGCTTATAATCAGCAACGTCAGCTTTACCACGCACAGCGCGCCGATTGCGCCGTATGACGCAAACAGCGCGTTGCAATTCAATGTACGGGGTCAGGTGGAGGTAGTAATCCCATTCAGATTCCTATGGCGGAATCTGCCGCCGATGCGGTTAACTGTCGATGTAAATTCCACTTGGCGGCAGTTATTTTAAACGATTAAAATTCTATCAACAACGCTTGCTTTGCAAGCGTTTATTTTTTACAATGAAAGGAAAAACCACTATGAACACAGAAAAAACAAACACCAAAACAAGAGCCCCTGCTTCCCAAAACCGATATATGCAGGAATGGAAGAATTTCTACTTCTTCCTGTGCGGCGAAGAAGCGAAGCAGTCGGCTACACAACTGCTGATTGACCGTGATTATTTACTGCCCACCGAGCAGCCAAATCAAGAGAAAATCACCTCCGAGGCGCGCTATTTCGCAGCTTCGCTTGCCGAACGGCTCAAAGGCAACAGAAACGCGCGCAGATTTGGGCTGAGCGGAATCGCAGAAAATATCGGAACGCTGACCGCACTGCAGGATTTATCGCTGCTCTACTTCTATATCGGCAATCTTTACGGCTCGGTACTTTGGCGGATGCCGTATAACCTGCAGCGTTTGGCTGTAAATCACGACGCGCTCGGTATGTATCTGAACGTGTTTGCGGATACGTTTACAGAATGTGCAAATAAAGAAGAACCGGAAGCAGATACAGGCGAACAGGAAGGACAGCTTTATGAAGAGAATTAAGGCAATAAAAACGAAAAGAATTGCCCTTGTCTGCTATGTCTGCCTTATCGCCTTCGCCGCGCTTTCGATTCCCGCCTATGCAATTGAGGACGTATTCACCGCCGCAAACAGGATTATACGCGAGGTGTATACAGGAATCGCGGGGCTTTCCACAGTTCTCGCAGGGCTTATGACCACGGTAGCCGTAATCGGTGCGAAGATGTCAAACAATCAGCATAAGTCAGACCAGGCTTGGGATTGGCTCAAAAGAATCTGGATTGCATGGGCAATTATCAACGGCATAGGTGCGTTTATCGCATACATAGTTCCGCTGTTCAGCGGACTCAATACCCTCGGATAAGTAATGCAAAAATTAATAAAAGGAGGCGGTTACAATAGTAAACAGCATGATGCAGAGCTTGTTCCAGTGGTTTTACGGCTTATTCATAAACTGCATAACGTTCGTTGCGAATTCCGTGCTTGACGTTATGACAACGAGCTTAGTTTTTTTCGAGAAATACGCGCCTGCCGTCCTCGATTTATACGATGTTTTCACGGCGGTAGGCTGGGCGTTGCTTCTCGGAAATTTAGTATTTCAGGCAATGAAAGCGATGCTGGCGGGGCTCGGGTTTGAAACCGAGTCCCCCGCTTCACTTTTGGCAAGGACAGGAATCTACGGCTTTTTACTGCTCACAAGCAAGCCGATTTGCCTTTTCGGGTTAAGCCTCGGCGGGCAAATAATTGACCTGCTGAACGTACCGAGAAGCATCAAAATCACATCACCTGACGCAACGCTTTTTACATCACTTGGCGATTCAAGCTGGATAATGGTTATAATCATCGGGACTGTTATCGGCTTTCAGTTTATAAAGCTGTTCTTTGAAATAGGTGAGCGATACGTTATAGTCTGCATTTTGACGCTTCTCGCGCCGCTCGGCTTCTCGATGGGCGGCAGTAAGGCAACAAAGGACATCGCAACAGGATATATTCGTATGTTCGCTTCAATGATTATTATGATGATTCTGAATGTACTTTTTTTGAAGCTTACTTTAGATGTAATGTCAACTACCCCAACCTCAGCGACGGTTATTCCGTGGTGTATTTTAATAGTTGCACTTGTACGCACAGCGAGAAAAGCTGACAGCATAATTTCACGAATCGGCTTGAACCCTGCAATTACAGGCGACCCGCTAACAGGCAGAGGCGGCGCAATGGCATTAACACTGCTTGCGGCGCGTGCCTTGACAAGAAGCACGGCGGCGAAATCGAGAGCGGTTAGAGCAGGCGGCGCAGGAGGAGGCTCTGCGAGAAACGTAAATAGCAGAACGCAGGCGAATAATTCTTTTAATAATCAGTCGTCATTAAACGCTAACAACAATCAAAATAACGCGGCGGCTTTAGGTGGTGGCAGTAACAATACGCAAAACTCAAACAATCAGCAGAAATCAAGCACAGCTATGAGCAATAAAACCAATCAGGGAGGAAATGCTATGGAAAGCAAGCAAAGCACAGCGCCGAAGGCTTCTACGCAGATTAATTCAAACAGATTCGGCGACAGTAATTTATCGAGCAAAAACAGTAATCCAGCAAATATGCAAAGCAGCGCAAAAACGCAGAGCGGTGTTAATAATGCGAGTTCAAGCAACGCAAATAGCGCGAATTCAAGTAATGCCGCTAATTCTCCGTCATCTTCGCCGAAAACGTCTGTGAATTCAATGTCGAAGCAGAGTAGCACTGTTAACGGCGGCAAAAACCCCGGTTCTTCTGCGGCTATGAGTAAAAACCCGCAGACTGCCGTTAATAATGGCAAAAACACCGCCGGTTCTGCGAATCCGGGAACGAAAGCGCAGTCTACTGCACAAGGTGGCGGAAAGCCGCAAAGCGGAAGCAATTCTCAAAGCGCAAAACACCCCCAAGGTGGCAATTCTCCGCAAGGCGCAAATCCCCCGCAAGGCAGTAGCTGCCCCCAGGGCAAAAACGCTAAAGCTCAGAGAATCGCCGAAAAGCTTAGAGCTAATGGTAATCCGCCTGCCGCAAGCGCCGCTAAGAATCAGCAAGCTTCCGTGAATAATGGCAAAAACCCCTTCCCACAAGCCGCGAGTCCGGTCAGAACGTCACAGCCTGCCGTTAAGGAAGGCAAAAACGACGCGAAAGCGGTTGACGTAAACGAAAGCGTGCCGTCTGCGGCAGTGGAAAATAACAATAACAGCGAGGTGAATAATAATGGCTAAAAAGAGCGGACTTCAAACTGCGGTCAACACGGCGCATCATGCCCACGCAATCCGAAAAATTATCAAGGGCGCAATGATGGGCGGGGTGAAAGGCGCGGCAGTACAAGCAGTGAAAAATTATTGGTTCAAAATAGCGGGAATCGCTTTTGTTTTAATTATAATCCCCGTGGTTTTCTTTCTAAGCCTGCCTGCGATTATCTTCGGTTCGCTTTTCTCGTCCGGGCAAACGGCGGAGGAATTAGTTGAAGTCTATTACGGCGATTACAGATGGTATGCTACCCAACATCAGTCAATAATAGAAAAAACATTTTGGGATACCTTCGAGGATTTTGATTATGACGATGATTCGCATACTAACATATCGGGAAGTATAAAAGAACAGGGCTCAGTAATGGACAGGAACTGGTTTGTCGCGATTCATGCCGTTTACTTAGAAAACGCAATGCCTACATACAATGAAATATGGGATTTCTCCCGAAACCTGTTTGAAACTCGGATTACAGAAGCGGAAACAGGAAGAAAAACCCATCAGATTCCGCCTTGCCCGGAGACGGGCGAAGAAAGACCGCTCTACAGCGTAATTTCCGTAACACGAACAATGGAAATAATCTACATAGACCAGTATAGATTAATGGAGATTTTAGGCTTCGGAAGTGATGAAATCGAATGGGCGGAGCTGATTTATTCGACTATTACGGGGACGGATATAGAAAGCGGCGGAGCTTTAATTGAGGGAATTAAGCTTATAAATCCCCTCCCGATTAGGTGGCAGAGTGCGGTGACTTCTAACTTTGGAAACCGAGTAGACCCGATTGACGGCAGTGCGGATTATCACACGGGTATCGACCTCAAAGCACCCGAAGGCACGGACATAAAGGCGGTCATGGACGGCGAGGTTGTTTCTGTCGTTTTCGGCGAAACAGGCTACGGCTATCTTGTGAAAATCGACCACGGGGACGGAATTGAAACGCTCTACGCTCATTGCAGTGCGATTTATGTTACCGAGAAACAGGAAGTGACGCAGGGTGAAATTATCGCGGCTGTCGGGAATACAGGTAAATCTACCGGCAATCATCTGCATTTTGAAATCAGAGTAAACGGTAAGGCAATAAATCCGCGTCCATATCTAAATTAAACTAAAGAAAGGAATTTTATTATGGAACCCAGCATTGTATATATCCCCGTTAATTACACCGAAGCGGGGAAAATACTCGGCTTGTTTGAGCTGAGGAATCTTGTCGAAGCGGTTATTCTTTGCGTACCTCTGTTGTTTTTCACGCTTTTTTGTCTGCCGTTTTCAATTACTGCGAACATTGTCCTGACGGCGATTTTTGTCGTGCCGACAGGCGGGTTTGCGCTGATTGGCATACATGATTACAGCTTAATTAACTTTATCAGAGTGTACCGGAGGTGGCGGAAAAGCAAGGCGGTGCTTGAATTTTAATCGGATTGTTGACAAACAAGCATTAAGTGTGATATACTATGAACGAAGGGCGGTGATTTCATGTGTACTCAAAGTCAATTACAGACTATACTTTCAACGATAAAACGGGAAGCCGAGAATATTTTCGGCGATAAGCTCGTTGACGTTATTTTGTATGGCTCGTATGCCCGCGGTGATAACAATGAGGATTCTGATATTGACGTGATGATAAAGGTTGACATTGAAAAAGTAGAATTTTCAAAGTACAGATGGAAAATAAGCGAAGTTATGAGCAATTTATCATTGGAACATGATATTTTAGTTTCAACCCATTTGCAAGATAAATATACTTTTGAAAAATATAAAAGTGCAGTACCTTTTTATCAGAATGTTATTAACGAGGGGGTATCGGCATATGCTTGATAAAGAAAAACAAGATTTATCTAAGTATAGGTTAAGCACCGCATTAGACTTGTTAGAAGTTTCAAAGGTAAATATTGATGTTGATGCGAAGTCATCAGTCAATCGTTCTTATTATGCAATATATACCGCGATGAGGGCTGTTCTCGCGCTTGATGGTTATGACGCTAAGAAACACTCAGGAATTATATCCGAATTCCGAAAGCTATATATTAAAACAAGTGTTTTTGATGTAAGATTCTCTGTAATAATCCATGATTTATTCACCATAAGAAATGAATGCGATTATGAGGATTTTTACATTGTTTCAAAAGAGGATGCCAGAACGCAACTGACAAATGCCGAAGAATTCGTACACGCAATTAACAATTATCTAACCGAAAAATTTAATTAACCCCGCATAATTTAACACAAACAGCCGAAGAAGCTACTTTTCTTCGGCTGTATTTTTTATTCAGGAGGAGAAAATGTCAAGAATCAAACCACCGACACAGCCCGAAAAGAGCGGCGTAAGCTTTAAAATCCCGAAAATCCTCGATGTAAAAGCTTGGCTGTTCGGGAAACAGCACGAATACGATGACGGGAACCGTCCACAGTCCCCGCATACGTTCTTACCCATTAAAGACATTCGCGACGGCATAGTTATTACCGCCGATAACCGATATATCAAGGTTTTAGAAGTACTACCTGTAAATTTCTATTTGAAAAGCGCGATTGAACAGCAGAATATAATTCATTACTTTGCGAATTATTTGAAAATCGCGCCGTATAACCTACAAATCATCGTGCAGACAGGAAAGGCAGATATTGACGCTTACTGCACTAATATGCAGGAGCTGCACGATAATGAGGAGAACGAGAATTGTCAGGTGATGATTCAGGAAAACTCACGGCTTGTAAATTATTTGGCTGTGAATGAAGCGATTACGCATCGTTTTTTTCTTGTGTTTCAATACGAAAACATTGCGGGAGCGTCAAGCTATGAGGCGATTTTAAAAAGCCTTGCTGACCATGTTAATAACGCTGTCGGCTATCTTGAATACTGCGGCTTGGAATTCGTCTGTCATGAAAATCCTGATGATTTTCTCAGACAAATGCTGAACAAACAGCGCGGGACTTCCGATAATTCGCTTTCACCTGCCTGCATTGATACGACAAACAAGGACTTTATCATCGTTGACGGCGTGTATTATTCATATTTGTATGTCGCAGGCTATGGTTACAACACGCAGAACAGCACAGCCTGGCTTGCGCCTTTCGTTGAGGCGGGCGACGGTATTTCGTTTAGTTTCTATGCCGAGAAGCTACGGAAAGAAAAAATACTGCCGAGAATCGCGAAAATAACTATGCTCAACCGCTCCCGTATGCGTGACATCGGCGATACGCGGATTGACTTTGAACAGCTTGACGATGCGATTGGCGCAGGAATGTACATCAAAGACGAGATGAACCGCAACGGCGAGGAATTCTACTATATGCATACTCTGATTGAGATTACAGCCGGCGATGAGGAAACCCTGAAGAAACGAATCGCCCAGACGGAAACTATGTGTACAGCGATGGATATAGCGGTGAAGCGTGCGGATTACAAGCAGAAGGAAGCGTATTTATCGTCATTACCTTTGCTTTCGCTTGACCCCGACTTAAAGAAAATGTCGCGAAGAAACGTACTGACCTCGGGGCTTGCGGGTTCGTTTCCGTTTTCCAGCTTTGAGCTTTGCGACCAAAAAGGCGTGTTTATGGGAATCAATCGGCACAATAACTCGGCGGTTATAGCCGACTTCTTCGACAGTTCTAAATACAGCAACGCGAATCTTTCGATTATGGGAATGTCGGGTGCGGGAAAGACGTTCCTGTTACAGCTTATGACCCTGCGCCTGCGGATGCAGGGGACGCAGGTATTTATAATCGCTCCGCTTAAAGGCTGGGAATTTAAGAAAGCCTGCGAAGCGATTGGCGGGAAATACATAAAGCTGTCACCGGGTTCATCAGATTGCATAAATATCATGGAAATAAGGCGGACTTCAATGGATATCGACAGCGACAGCGGACGCGGCGACTCGGTTTTGGCAGATAAGGTGCAGAAGCTGCATATTTTTTTCTCGTTGCTGTATCCGACAATTACAACCGAAGAAAAGCTTCTGCTCGATTCGGCTATTATTCAAACCTACAGCAAGTTCGGGATTACGCACGACAACAGCAGTCTTTACAAGGAAGACAACACTTTAAAGCTAATGCCTACGCTCAAAGACCTGCACGGTGTTCTGTCCGCAAAAGCGGAATCCAAGGGGCTCGCACTTGCTCTTAGTATGTTCGTGTCGGGCTCAGCATCACGGCTCGGCGGGCAGACAAATGTGAATCTCAACAACAAGTACATCGTCTTAGATATATCGGAAATGGGTAAGGGATTGCTTCCGCTCGGAATGTTCCTTGCCCTTGATTTTGTCTGGGATGAAGCGAAGAAATCACGCATTACAAAGAAAGCCGTCTGCCTTGACGAAGTCTGGGAGCTTATAGGCTCCGGCGCGAATGAGCTTGCGGCGGACTTCGTGCTTGAAATCTTCAAAATCATCCGCGGGCTCGGCGGCATGGCGATTGCGGCGACGCAGGATTTGGTGGACTTCTTTGCACTTTCGGACGGCAAATACGGCAAAGGAATTCTCAACAACTGCCGTACTAAGATTATTTTGCAATTAGAGGAAGACGAGGCGCAGACGGTGAAGAAATATCTCGCGCTCAGCGATGAAGAAACCTTACAGATTATCCGCAACGGACGCGGGAACGGGCTTCTTTGCACCGGACGGAATCGAATTAACGTCGAGTTTCGCGGAAGCTCGAAAGAATATGACCTAATTACAACAAATCGTGAAGATTTAGAAAGGACTTTAAATGAACAATAACAGAGAAAAATTATTAAGACATTCAAGTAATGCCAAGCGGCTGTCTGCCGAGGGCTTAGGCTTGATTAGTCTTGACGGAAAAATGGCAAAAAGCAAATTCGAGCGGGCTATATATGAGCTTGACTCAATGCGGGAAAAGCTGAAGCAGTACATATCGGACTTTGAAGAAACGCAGGTGAACAACGAGCTTGCGGATATGCTGAAAAAGGATTCCGATTGTAATACCTCAGCGAGCGGCTCGGTTGAAATCATCGGTGAAAGCTGGCTTCATCTGCGGATTGAAATGCTGCTCCCGAGTGATAAAAACCATGTCGAAATTAGGCGGCTTTCAAACACTGTAACGAAGCTGCTTGACCTTCAATCGGAATATGCCGGTTATCTGCCGCAGTACGAGCAAGCTTTATTAGTGATTATCGAACACACAAGCCCCGAGAAAGCCCAAAGCTACGACCATGACAACAAAGGCTACAGAGCAATTCCGAACGCGCTGAAAGGACGGATATTTGACGACGACAATCAGTTTACGATGTCGCTCGGGTTGTTTTCGGTGCATGAAGAGAATGACCCGCACTGTGATATTTATGTAATTCCGGTTGAAGATATTGCGGACTTTGCGGCGCATTATCTTAATTTCAACAATTTATAACAGAAAAACCACTAAGCGCATATTAAGAAATTAATCACTTTTGAACTGACAAAACCATGCAATTGCGCTTAGTGGTATAATCCGCTTAAAATGCACGTTTGAGAGATAAAAAGAGCGTGATTTTTCAAAAACCGCTTAGATATAAGAAAGGAATAAGCGTATGTTAATCAGCAAGGCAGAAATGGATGTGCTCCGGATTGTCGGAGCACATAAAGATGCCCCGGCAGAAATTATTAAAAATGTGTTGGGCGAGTTCTTAGACGATATGCTTGAACGCGGTTATTTGAAAAGCACCAGAGAGAATACAAACCTCCGTCTTACGAATGCAGGAGTAAAACTTTTATTAGAAGCGGGGACTAAGGCAAAAACAGGAACACGTGTTATTGGCAGAACACTGGAGCGCAGGCATCAGGGTGCGCAGGTATCTATATTTCTATGCGAGCTTGGTATCGATGTGTTTTTAAAAGATGTTATTAAGGAAGTCATAGTCAACCCTGCCTATCTGTCATCGGCAGAAATGAGGAGACAAGGATATAAGAATATGGTCGGTATGTCTAAATTCAACGGGTTACTTTATTCAAATAAAGTAACCTACGCAGTGTATAACGTATCTGACACTTCCGAAAAATTCTACCCGCTCACTGATGAAAGCGTTTTCAAGTGCGAAATCATTCGGGCGCACGTCCCTGCAGAAATAATGTATATCGCGGATTGCAGTTTAAAGGAAATGGCAGAGACTTATGTAAATCGCCCCCCGGCAGAAATTATTGAAAACGCTTCTCCCGCCGCCGACTTCTATCAGGCGATTGAATTATTTACCGCACCTGTATATCTCGTGCCAGCGGACAGTATCGGAAGAGCCCAGCTTCAAATTATGCTGACGGAAAATTACAAAGAAAAACTGGCTCGGTATATGATTGACGCGACCTTCCGTGAACCGCCCGCGAATTATCTTGACGCTGTGTTTGACGAAAACAAGCACCTCATTATCTTTATCGACTTTGATGTAAAGCGATTAGAGAAAGCTATTAGATTAACTGAGAATCTGCACATACTTGTTCTGACAGAGCAGGAAGACGCACTCAGAGCTTTACTTAACGGGCGCAGTGCCGCAATTTATTCGATTGACACAAACGAAGTGTTAAACGATGTTTTACAAATCCCGCCGCTTGAAAACAGGCGGCTTGAACAATTCAGAAATGAGAAAGGAGATGGTGTACTTGCAGAAAAATTTAATAGAAACGATAATTGATTTCTTGCAACCGTATAAGGAAAATAACGCTATGTTTATAAAACATATTCTAATGATTATAAGCGGATTGTATGTCTTGGGAATGACCATTAACAGCGTTACAAACGGTATAAGCAATACGTTCAAGCAGACAGAACTGCCATTGTTAGAGTTTAACCCATTCAAGAACATATTCGCGGTATTCTCTCCTACAGGGTTTGGAATCATCGGTTTTGTAATTCTGATGTATTGCTTGTTCACAAAAAGAGGCTACAGCCTTATTTCGGGGTACAAGACAATTAAAGACAAGAAGCGCGGACTGGAGATTCTACCCGAAGGTATACACGGAACGTCGAACTGGCTGTCTGCTAAAGAAGTAGTTGCTTCCGGCAGTAACAGCGTATTTGACGCAGGGAAAATCGGTGATATACGGACTACTCTGCTCGGCAAGCTCGAAAACAAGGATACTTATGTAGGAATCCGCGAGCGAATCGGCATGAATAACAATATCCTGGTTTACGGTGCGCCCGGTACAGGTAAATCACAGGGATTTGTCAAGCCGTTCATATTGCAAGCGGCAGAAAGAGGCGAAAGCGTAATACTCGTAGACCCGAAAGCCGAATTTTACGAATCGTATTCCGATTATCTGCGTAATAAAGGCTATACTGTCAAGGTGTTCAACCTGCTCGACAAACAAAACTCGGACGGCTTTAACTGCTTCCGTGACCTTGAGGCTGATAAAAACCTCGTTCAAGCCATTGCAGAAATAATTATCAATAACACCAGCAACGCAAAGGAAAAACAAGACTTCTGGGAAAAATCCGAGAAAAACCTGCTCATGGCTCTGCTTCATTATGTTTTAACCATGACAGACGAGGGTGGAAATCTGCTGCCGATTGAGCAGCGTTCCATCGGAACTATTTACCGTATGCTCGCAACTCATAATATTGCCGCGCTTGACAAGAAATTCAAGTCCTTACTGCCCGGACACTGCGCCCTGCCGCCGTACGGTATTTTCAAGCAGGCGAACCCGCAAATACTCGGTAATATCATAATCGGGCTCGGCTCACGGCTTAACGTGTTTCAAGACAGATTCGTTGATAAAATCACGATGTATGACGACATTGACCTTGAACTGCCCGGCAAAGAAAAATGCGCTTACTTCTGCGTAATTTCCGACCAAGAGAGCAGTATGGAATTCTTGTCGTCGATGTTTTTCTCGTTGCTGTTCGTTCGGCTTTCGGACTATGCAAGAAAGCACGGCGCGAATCGCAGATTGCCTGTTCCGGTTAATGTAATCTTGGAAGAATTTTGCAATATCGGGAAGCTCTTAGACTTCAAAAAAGTGCTTTCTACTGCACGTTCGCGGGGTATTAATATACAGATTATCATTCAAAGTATCCCTCAGCTTGCTGACCGTTATCCGCGCATGGAATGGCAGGAAATTGTCGGGAACTGCGATTGCCAGCTATTTTTGGGCTGTAACGACCAAATGACCGCAGAAATGATTTCAAAGCAGTGCGGGGATATGTCTGTACGTGTAAATAACTCAATGGTTCCTATGACACCGCTTTTCTCGCCTGTGCTTCACACTACACGACCGTATACACACAACAAAACGAGTACAGGCAGAGCTTTAATGCTCCCCGATGAAATACGGCGCATGGATTTTGAGGAAAGTATAGCTCTCGTTCGCGGACAGAAGCCGCTGAAGCTCACCAAAATCATACCTAATGAGCACCCTGCGTTTGAAAAGCTCAGCTATTCTAAAATAACCGACTACAAACCCTCGTGGTGCGGGAAGCCTGATATACCCCTTAATGCGGTGGCGAAGCAGTTTACGAAGGATTATAAGACTGACAAAAAGCAGATTGGCGTACAGTTAAAATTACAGCATATGAATGAGCAAGAAGCTGAAATGGTTGCTCAAACCACGAACAAAACAAATAGAATTGCAAGCTATGAAGCGAAAGGATGTGAAAAAAATGCTACTACCGGACCCGATGAAACGCGGTCTTGAACTTGTAACAATGTTTAACGGGCTCGACCGTGAGCAGTTATATTTTCTGCTCAAAAAAGAATTCGGCAACCGTAATGCAAACAAAGATATTGACAGGCTTTTACGCATGAAGGTTATAATGATAAAGGACGATGAAATCCTCTATATGCCCGACACCGAGCCTAATCCCGACATACGGGAGGCTCTACGGATTCTGCAAGCCTTTTATAACAAAAGAATGAACAGCTTTGAAAGAGGAAAAAGCCCTGTGTTATTGAAGTTTTCAAAGGAAATCAAGGGTGAAAGTTGCAACTTTTGTGTTTGCAAAGCCGAAAACGTATCTAAATTACCCATGAGTGAGAAAAACGCAATGATAATTATTATTGCAAATAATAAACAACTGCGCTTCCCGTTTTTACGAAGCTATCTGCTTGCCGTCAAGGAGTACGGCAGATTTAATTACTATAAACCAACAGAGGAGGACACCGAGCATGAACTTTAATCAGTTAAGCACATCAGAACTTGACAGAGATTTAACACCGGAAGAACGCGCTGAATGGAACGCTATTTACGCTTCATATCAATCGCGGTCTTTACTTACAGGCGAGGTTTTTGGAATTGACAGCTATGCAATTGACAGCAACGGAAAACCCTTACTCGCCGCAATTATAATTGCATACCGAGTCAAGGTACTTATTCCCCATGAGTTTCTTTGGGATGATGCCGAGAATATACCTGCAGAAATAACCAAGAACTTACTCGGCGCAAAAATAGATTACGTAATTCAGAATATCGACCGCGAAAACGGCGTCTGTGTAGCTTCGAGAATAGCAGCTACGCAAATAAGGCGGAAACAATTCTTCAAAACCAAACCGAAAGTCAATGACCGCATAACCTGCAACGTGCTTGCAGTAGGAATGAAAAGAATGTTCGTTGAGGTCGGCGGATTTGATATAAACTTGATGTGGAATGAACTGCGTTATTCTGCGTTTTCAGATTTTCGTTTTAATTATTCTACGGGACAGACTTTACCTGCGATTATCAAAAGCGTAAACAAAAGAAAACCTATAGCGGAGGCTCTTACGATTTCTGTCCGTGAAGCCAGACCGCACCCGTTTTTAGGGCTTCGCAAACGTCACCCTGTCAACAGCCGTCGTAAATCAATAATTATCGGTAAATACAAAGGCTTGATTTTCTGCAAGTTAGAAGAAGACTTCGATTGTCTATGCAAATACTCTGCATATCAAAGCGACGATGATTTTCAAATCGGCGACAATGTTATAATCACAATAAAGGAATACGACGATAATTCAAAACGCGTATACGGCGTTATTATCAGTAAATGGAGGTAATTGACTATGATAAAATCACTACTTATAGCAACAAAAGAAAACGCAGGCATTTTAAACGCAATTACAAAGGAGCTTGAAATCCTTAAACCCCGCTCTTTCATAGGCTCGCGCTGGAGTTTGAGGAGCTTCATCAAATCCGACTTAAAGAATTTCTCGGCTGAAACGCATTTCGTTTTTGACATTAATATCATATCTGAGCAGGGCACAGAATTAATCGAACTGCTCACGGAGTTGCGGGGAAAGAATGAAAAGGCGACTATAATTATTTATTGCGTCAATTTATCAGCAGGAGATTTATTTTTGCATCAGCTTATTAAATCCGGCTTTACTAACGTAATCGCAGGTTATGACAAGGCTTCCGAGGCTGAGAATTACAAATTAATACAGGAGGATTTAAAAGAAGCTATTACAGACGGATTATCCAAGCAAAAATATGAACGCTTCCTTATAACTGAAAAACCCGAAGACGTAATCGTTAAAGTTGAAGCCGAGGTCGAGAGCGAAGAAACCGAGAACCCCGAAGGTTTAATCGGGCATAAGAGTATTGCAGTTTTTGGTTCACAAAAGCGGGTCGGTGCAACGACATTCGCAATGAGCCTATGCCGCAGTACAATCGAACGCGGCGGCAAGGCTGTGCTTGTGCTGACAGGTGAGAATGCAGAGCTCGAGCAAAGCTGTCTGTGCAAGCATTTTGACGGTATTAAAAACGACGGATTAGTCACTGTGAATGGTATTGACGTCTTTGCCCGCGAGGTCGTAACAGGAATTGAGGAATATAACTTAGCCGTATTTGATTGCGGTCGGGTGCAGGAAAATACAGATAAAATTGAAATGATGCAAGAGGTCGACAAGCTTTATTTATGCTGCGGAATTGGCTGGAAAGACCTCAAACACGTTTCATCAGCGCATTTATGCTTGCAAAGCATGACGTATACGGTGACGGTGAATACTGATGATGAAGCGATTTTGAAGAAGTACAACAATGAACTGTGCAAAAATTGTAATGAAGTTATTGGCATCAATTTCAATGATGTAATCAGAATCGGTGAGATAATAAATTCTTGACAACATTCGGGTTTTGTGATACAATTTGACTAAATTCGAGTTTATCAACTTTTGGAGGGAAACAACAATGTTATCAAAAAAGCAAATCGAGGGTTTAAAGCGCGGCAATGTAAGTGTAAACGCAGAACTGACAAAAGCGAGGGTTGCAGAGGATTATAGGGCGGCATCAACAGCAAATAAAAAAGCTATACGCGAGCTTGCAAGTGCCCCTAATTTCAACTCTGTTGTTGCAAAAAGCGGAGCTATTTCAGCAAAGTATGTAGTAGCAATGGCGCAGGTTCTCGGCGTTTCGCCGTACTACTACACCGGAGAGAGCGACGATAAAAAGCCCTTCACCGGCGAGATTATGCAAGGCTTTTATGATAAACATAAGGATAGCAAATCTGCTTCCGCTAAGCCAAAAGCTGTGAAGAAAGCACCTGCGGCAAAGAAAACAACAGCTAAAACTGCGAAATCAGCGGCAAGTAAAGCGAAGCCTACAAAAACAGAAGCAAAAGTCGAAACAAAGAAACCGGCGGTAAAAGCTGTGAAGCCTGCCGCTCCTAAGAAAACTAAGACCGCGTCTGTTAAATCTAAAGCCGCTAAACCTGTTGCGGGAAGTAAACCGAAAGCAGAAAAACCGACGGCTCCAGCTCGTCCGCTCAAAGCCGATACTGCGCTGTTCTCTATTCAGTTAGACAATTCGGCGAAGATGAATAAGGCGGTCGCCGCGTTGGACGAAGACGGCGCTGTGATTCTGTTGAAAGCTCTTAGCTGTAAGGCGAAAGCTGGGGGCGATGCGGAGATTCTTTATGATGCGTTGAAGAGGTGTTTGTTGTCTTAATGCAAATCATACATATTAGGAGCGATTTATATCGCTCCTTTTTGTTGCGAATATTAATTTTGATGATACGAAGGGGGTTATAATTATAAGCTTTTGCGGTGTTGCGACTTGCGATATTACGCATAGCGGTATATTTATTGGCGTTTTGTCCGTTTTTGTCGAATATTTGTGATATATACTATAAAAGTGGTGCATGTGTGGATGGAGTAAATTGTGTTTACCAAAAAATGTTATAAAATCAATTATTAAATATAATTAGATTTCAATTTAACAGTTGAAAAAGTTATAACCATTCTTGAATAAATTTTAGGAAGAAGTAGCACACATGAAAAGACACTATCAATACAAATAATTTTAATATTATGGAGGTTTGTTATGAACGAACATATTTTTTATAAAAACGCTTATGCTTTAATTATTGGTATTGGTAAATACGATAGTGATAAAATCGGTAACTTGAGAGAATCTTCAAAAGACGCACGTAAGTTTTACGAGCATTTAAAAAGTGTCGGTGGATATAATACCGAAAACTTAATGTTATTACAAAACAAAGCTGTTACAAAAACTGGTATTATTGAAGCTTATAATAAAATATCTCTTAAAATAGATGATGAATCAACATTAATCTTCTTCTTTGCGGGACATGGTGAAGTCTTATTAAATGAAAATTACTGTTTGCCTCTCTACGCATATTCACCAGATAATGAAAATAGTTATTTGCCTGAAAGTACTATTGTTGAAATTTTCAATGATGTAAAAGCAAATAATGTATTATTTCTTTTTGATTGTTGTAGTTCTGGTGTGTTAGCACGTGGAGACGAAAATGATAATGATGATAATAATGGACTGTCGCAAGATTTGATTGAAAAACTAGTATCTACAGATACCTTAAATAAAGGGCGCGTTTTAATTGCATCCAGTTTACCGGAACAACCTTCATGGGAAATAAAGGAAGTTGGTGGGATATTTACGCATTGCTTACTAAATGGGTTATGTGGTGATTGCAAAAAAACAAATAAACAATCTATTCATCTTTTAGATTTAATCGGATATTTAATGGAAAGTGTTCCCGAAACAGCTATCAAATATCAAAGGAAGCAAAAACCTTGTGTAAAAACATCTATACTTAACGCAGATTTTCCCGTTTGTCTACCTAATGTTTTTGATGATAATAATAACAATAAATTACATAAAAAGTTTATAACTATAATTAGGAGTATTGAAGAAAATTGGTTGTCTTTCGAAGAAAAGTTTGCTGAGTGTCTCGAAAATAAGCAATTGGAGTCAAGATTTGCTTACAGAAGAGCGAAAGTTACGCAAAAATATATAGAGTTATTGCATTCAACAGGATATACTCTATTTTCTCATACAACTCGATTGCTTGAGGAAAATGTAACATCCGTTACAGATGAAGCCTTAAATCATGAAAAAACAACTCGTCTCATAAGTCTTGGCGTTGGCGATGGAACAAAAGATGCTATTATAATCAATGAATTTCTAAAAAAAACAAGAGGCGTTTTAGAATATTGGATAATTGATATAAGTGAAGATATGATTAAAGCCGGAGTTAAGGGGATACAACAAAAGCTCTCTGATGAGGATTATGAACGTTTAGATTTGAAAATATATCAATGGGATTTTATGGATTTGCCTGAAATAGCTGAGGCTATAACGAAAGATAAAAGAAATTTATTTTTTCTTTTAGGTAATACTTTAGGGAATTTTCCAGAAGCAAGCTTATTATCGAAAATTAATAAAGTCATGAAAAAAGGAGATTTATTTTTAATTGATAATCAATTGAAGAGAGAAGGCAAGCTCACAAAAGAAGAAGAAAACGAGCTTAAACAAATGTATGGAAGTAGTAAACATCGAGATTATATTGGCGAAATATTAAAACAAGCAAGCATCACCATCCCTAAAGACGGTAAAATACTTCCTCGGGTTCATTATGACACAAGTGAGGAGCTATTTGAAGATTATAGACGCGTAACAATTGCTCAAGAATTTCATGTAAACTCTAAGAGAACTGTAAAATTAGGAGAACGAGATATTTTATTGACCAAAGGAAGAATTTTAGTTTTATATTCAAATAAATATACTAAATCAGTGATGATAAGGTTACTTGAAGAGCAACAATTTAAAATAGTTAATGAACCATTTTATTATAAAGAAAGTTATGGTTTGTTTTTGGTCACAAAATAAATTAAAGGAATCAATTTAAATGAAAAATCAAATTATATTGGAAGGTCTCGATTTTGACGATGAAATTCTCATGTATGAAAACCTCAAATTTAAAATAGACATAATTAATGCGAGATGCGATTGTGAGATTGCAAATATTGTGATTTCTGTAGCGGCAGGAGTCATCTCAAATTTTACATATGATTCATTGCGAGGTGTTCTTTCAACACTTTTCGCCAATGCAAAACCGTTAAAAGATGAAAGTGTTACTAAAGTAAAAATTAAAATAGGTAAAAAGTCCAAAGAAATGAATTTTAGTTGGGAATTGTCGCCAGAGCAAAAAGATAAGGTTGTTGATGCTTTTATAGAAGAATTAAAAACTGAGGGAATAGTTTCATCCAGATTATAATTTACGTGCGTTATCGGGTTTAAAACATTATTTTTATGAAACAATAGGTTTGATTTCATATCATAACTCAAATTCTTTCTGTGTCTATGTTCGTCAATATTAAAATGTTTTATCATTGACATTTACTTAACCATACTAAACCCCGGCGAAACAATAAGCGGCTATTTTACATCAACAAGATAAAATATTTTAACGTTTAATATTGACAATACATAGGAGGCTTCCATGAAACCAAAGAAGAAAACGTCCAAGCGCGCCTTGCTTATCTTTCTTGTACTCGCAATAATGATAAGCCTCCTCGCATCATTGCCTGTAAGCTCAGCCGACGATGGCAGTTTGGATACAGATGGTTTCATAGTTAAAATACAAACGGACAAGCCTTCTTATGCAGCAGGTGAAACTCCCGTTATTACCGTGATAATCCAAAACACAAATGCGTTTGCGGTTAAAGATGTAACAATAGAACATATAATACCCGCCGGCTTTAAGCTGCTCGGAACAGGCAGTCTAAAGGAAACAAGAGATTTCGCGGCGGGTGAAGCTGTTGAAATTAAAGTAACCGTTTCTGCAGATGATAATAAAACACCCGGCGGCAGTGGTTCAACAACGCCCGGGGGAAGCGGTTCAATTACACCTGGGGGAGGCGGTGGAGGAGGTTCCACCACACAAGGCAATGACAGTGGCGTTACTACAGTTGGTATCGGTTCAACCAACGCAGAAACAAACGCAAGAAAGCTCGGCGATGTGAATGGTGACGGAAAGCTCACAACCGCCGATGCGCTTCTGATTCTGCGGTTCGTTGCGGGCATTAAGCTTGATGTATTTTTTGAAGATGTTTCCGATGTTAATGGTGACGGCAAAACAGATACCGCTGATGCAATACAAATTCTAAGAAAGATAGCGGGATTTGAAAGTGAAAATCTTGACCCGGTTTGGCGCACTAATAGTAATTCCCGGGTGAAGAATCAAACAAACGGCGATAACACGAATGTTAAAACAGTTTTAATCATAATTTCCGCAGTTATTATTGCCGCGGGGGTGTTCCTTTTAATTAAATTTAGGAATAAATTGCCGAAGAAAGCAATAAAGCTCTCGGGCTTATTTATGTGTATTCTGCTTACGGTTTCGATACTGGCGGCTGTCACCTCATCGGCAGACATACGCTCGTTTGAAACATCCGAAAAAATAGCCATCGGCGGGGTTGAATTTACTTACACAGTAAAACTAAGCTACAGAGCCGACAGCGTTACAGGCGGCGGCTCTGGTGGTGGCAACGATGAAACAGGTTCGGGTGGCGGGACAGGCGGAACGGGTGACAACGGCGGGAATGCAGTTCCTACGGCTTTTGACACAGATATGTGGTGGATTCCGTGGCAGGTACAGATGTGGATGCTGGAAGAAATTGATGTATTTATCGCTTTTGGCTTGTGGGATTATGAAGAAAATATACTTCTTGAATGGAACTGCGATTCCGAGGGAGCTAAGTACTTTGTATATGAAAAAGGCTTAGGACTTATCGCAGAACTCAGCGGACAAAATATATATGAATTCACCGTTACAGATAACGGTGAGGACGAATACATTTTCACCGTAGAAAGACATATGAACAGCGAAATCATTGTCTCAAACGAAGTAATCATGCAGCTTGATGATTACGGCTTCTATAGCTTCGTATTCATAGACAGTGACGGTGACGGCTTGGCTGATATTTACGAGCTTTTAATAGGTACAGACCCGAATAATCCCGATACAGACGGCGACGGACTTCCCGATGGTTACGAGGTATTCGTGACCTATACAAGCCCTCTGCTTTACGATACGCTCGGCGAAGGCAAATCCGACGGCGAATACGACTTTGACGGCGACGGACTCACTAACTATGAAGAATACCTTTACGGCACAGACCCGTGGAATCCCGACACAGACGGCGACGGACTCACAGACTGGGAAGAAATATTCATTTACGGCACAGACCCGCTTAACCCCGACACAGACGGCGACGGTATATTGGACGGCGATGAGCTTAAACTCGGTTTAGACCCTCTTGACCCCGAAACCTTCGGCTATCCCGACAGCGAACATCTCGTGCGGCAGACTATTGCCGTTGACAGCGATGTGCTTTGGTTTGTAAATGACGATAACGACCACTACCAAATGTTCATTGAAACCAACGCTTCCGGTTGGGTAGAGCGTAATCTTTGGGTCGGAGAAACCGGCTACGCGAACGTAATGCGGAACGAAGCCATGCATGGGCTCGCACCGGAGCTGATTTACGATGACAGATTTATCGTAGACTCCGTAACGCTTAAATTTCAAATATCGGACGAATATATCGAAAACGAGCTCGGCATTTTCAATCATGACGAGCCCGAGCTTACAGGCATTAAACGGCTCAATATCTTCAAATTCTTCGAATGTATCAATGTTTTGTTGCCTATCGAAACTAAATTTGACGAAGAGAACAATATGCTGTATACTGAAGTAGACGAGTTCGGAACCTACTGTATTATGGACATGGAAAAATGGTTCGTAATGCTCGGAATTGAGCCGGAGAATGAAGACGAAGATGAAGACAATGACGAAACGATAAATGGAGACATTTCTCCTTTTGCTTCCCCGAATTTAGCTTTATTCTCCATGCAAAACAATGTATTTGAGCAGTTTTCAACTGCAAGCACTTTTGTCGGCGTTAATAAAATCGACGTAAACGGCGACGCGGAATTTAACGTGGTATTCGTGATTGACACGCGCAGCATAATTGAGGATGAAGTTTTCGATTATATCAAGGAAGAAATCTTCGACGCCTGCGAGGAAATCCTCGCCTACTCCCCCCGCGCACGAATCCACATAATGGAGCAAAACATCACAACCATGCGTGACAGCCAGTTTATACTAAGCATAGACAGAAACAATTATTTCAGCAATATTGACGATATTATGAGAGTTTTCCGTGGCATGGAACGGAAAATGGCGTTTTTTGACGACATCGACGAAATTTGTTATGTTTCAGATGCGATTACATACATTTACGAAACCGTTGATACAAGCGTGCAGACGTTCGTTTTCACAATGTTCAGTCAGAAAAATGTGTTTTACCGCGAGTCTGATGCATATGCTGTATTAAACGAGCTTGTAGCCGCTGACATTTCCGTAAGCGTAATCGCGGACATTGACGGCGATTACAGCCGTGGTTACGTTTTTGACCTCGTTCGCAGAACCGGCGGCACGCTCATCGAAATCAGCGATATTGTTGAGGCGGCGGAGGCTGAAGAAGCAGCAGAGCCTGTGCAGTTTATGTCGTTTGCAAGTACGAGTTTTACGCAACCGATGGCGCTCGCTATGCAGAATTTGGTGGTGGTGGTAAGTCAAACCTCCAAAGAAGAGGCAAAAAGAAGGACAGATGGGAGAGTTTCGCAACCGGTAGTGGAAAACATATTTGGAGATATGAGTTTTAATGTAATGATGGGTTCAAGTTTTCAAAATGTATCTTTAAAAGAACCATTAAATAGTTGGAATAGATGTGATACAGATGGCGATGGACTTACAGACTGGCAGGAGGTTTATCATAATGACCCTAATGACATAAACGGTTTAATAACCTATGCACGTGGGGAACGCGGATTAATTATAAGAGCGGAAAACTTACCATCTATTAATGAATGCCTTGATTATGTAGAAAAACAACGTGGTAATGATAATATAAGAATACCCTATTTAGAAAGTGCGATGAGTAGATTCCTAAAAAATGTATATTCTAATGTATCTTCATTGCATATATATCAACAAATACAAGCCAAACTAAACAACACAAAGCTGCTGCCAATCGTATCAAATCCCGTTGATGCGGATAGTGATAATGATGGGATTCCGGATGCTGTCGGTGGAGTAATACATGATAAAAATCCACTTAGACGAGAAAGTATTGCAAATGATTTAGATTGGGAGAGGGGGAATTTAAATAACACATTTATGGTTTTGGAAGAATATCGCGAATTAAGAATTGTAAGAAAAATGGATTTTACCGAAATCCAAGTGCGTTCACTTCCTAATTCTTCTTTACCTATCATATATACATTTAGTTTAAGAGATACAAGTAGCATAAAGGTTCAATCTGTGGTTCTCTTCAAAGACGAATATTGGTTAAAGGTTGAATATTTTAACGGATTTGGAAATCTTGGATATATTCGGGCAGACCGCGCACTCACGGGTGCAAATATACTTATCCAGCCTTTTATAGATGAATTTAATAATGTAACAAAAAAGATTGTTGATGATGGCGATAAAATGCCGAACCCTACGGGGAATTGGAGCCTTGGAAGATGCCCGTTAGATTGCAAATGTAATACTCATAAAGGCGTACATAATGGGAGAGATTTTTTACCAAATAATGAAGGATATAAGGGAGACCCGATACGTGCTTCTATAAGTGGAAGAGTTGTATATCATGAAGATGGTAGAATTACAGATGGTTATGGGCTTGCTATAAGAATTATTTCAGTAGATGGACAAGTCAATACTTTATATGCACATTTAGATTTTGATGATGAATTAAAAATAAATAGAATATTTGTTGCTGATGGCCAATTAGTGAGAGCGGGAACTCATATAGCTGCCATGGGGAATACGGGAAAAGTTAGCGGGATAACAGGACCTGACCACGGTACGCATTTACATTTTGAAGCTTATGTTAGAGATGATAGGCAAAACCCGCTAATATTTTTAAAAGGAGAATCATAATGAAAAAATTAATTATTTTACTTATCACAATCATATTATTGTCGGGGTGTCTAAATAATGATATTGAAGTTGAAAAATCCAATGAAGTAATTGAAGCAATAAATCAAATAAATAAAATATTAAATGAATTTAATCAAACTAAAGATATTATAAATGATAATATAGATGGATTATATGAAACTGTAAGTGAATTAAATGATTTTCTAAATGAATTTGATACGAATATGTGTGAGTTGAATACGAGTATAGACAAACTTCATGATAATGCAGAAATTAAAATAAATGTGTTAGAAATCCACAATGACAATGTTGTCGTTCAAAATCCAGTTACGAATCAAGTAACATTTGAAATTGACGAAAGATTAGTAGGTAGATATGTTGCTGAGAATCCTTACGTTGAATATTTTAACCCTCTTGAATATTTTGAAATTAAATCTAATGGCGAATTAGAAATTGCAATCATGACATTCTCGGGGTTGGCAGAATATAAAAAAAGTGAAAATCTTATATTAACTGCATTTTACCAAACTGATATAAGAGTTATAATTAGCTTTCGTCTTGTTGGTGGGGAATATACTTTTCCAGGGATTCTTTTGTCTCTCGATTTTGAAGGTAATTGGGACTGCACAGACTTTGAAATGATAATGCCTTTAAAAGAATTTGAAAATGTAAGATTTGTAAAAGTGAGTTAATCCTCGCCTACACCCCCCGCGCAGATTTATATAACGTCGCTTCCTGTCGAAAACTTCCCCACAAACCCTATTGACTAACCCTCTCGCCCATGATATAATAAACACATACTTTATTTTAACGTTCGAGGGCTTCCATGCTTTCAAGCCGATATTTCGGTCATGGACGGTATTGATTTTAACGATTCGCGGCGCGCCGGTACAGCACTGCCTTACCGTCGGCGGAACGTAGGGGAATGGCTACAACCTCTGTATTGGTCAAAGGTTAGGTGTAACTCGAAGAGTTAACCGGGTCAGATTTATCTCGCTCAAGGGATAAGTCTGCCTTTTTTCATTTTCAAAGAAAACAAACAATCAACGGTAACAATTAATTTTCCTATGGAAAATTTCAGCCGTATCAACTCCTTCACGGAGCTGGTACGGCTCTTTTTTATTTTCTAAATAAAAAAGAGCCGAGGCTTAATCCTTGTTACCACAAAACTCAAAACTAAATCCCTCACGGGATTAGTAATAAAAATTTTGCGGTTCTGCTCTAAAGAGCCCCCGCAACGAAAGGAAAAATATCATGGGAAACGAAAACAATGCATTGAACGAGTTCTTAGCAGAAATCGAAAGCGGAGAAAACCAAAACCCGCCCACAGCAGAAACAACACAAAAGGCAGAACCTTCTGCCGAAGTCGAAAAACCTGCTGAAGCTGTTCCGCAGGAAGCAATCAAAGAAAGCGCGCCTGCAAGCACAGAAAACGAATCGCCCGAACCCAAAGAAGCTATACAACCTACGCTTACAGGTGACGATTCTCTTGAAGCCGCGCTCGAAAAAAGTAAAAAAGCATCAGCAGACCGTATTCTCGGAAATCTCGCTGAGAAAAACCCCATATTCAAATACGGAAGCGCAAGCGACCCCATAACCGACAAGGACATTACATTTGATGCGCTGCGCCAGAAGTACGAAACCGATTTCCCGGAGCTTGAGGAAGGACAGAACATAAGCTGGACTGTCGTATACGGAAAAGTCACCGAAAACGTCAGCAAACCAAGCAAGGAAAAGGTTTATGAAGTCAAGGCTAAGATTGAAGCATCGGCAAAGTTTTTGGAAGCCTTGAAAAAAGCAAAAACAGACGCGGATAAAAGCCCCGAGTGTATAATAAAACCCTTCGTAAGGGCACAAAAGAAAGGCGACGCTCTCGCGCTGCCAAGCTATAAAGGCATTTACTTAGATTACGAAGAGGCTTTAAGCTCGGGAAAAGTAATCTCTCTCGTCCCCGCAAGGGACGGGAGGGTTTACGAAATCCGTAAAAACAGAATCGGAGTTTTCCAGTCACCTGCAAGGGTGATTGGAGAGCTTGCCGAAATCAAAGAGCAGTTCATTATGAGCCTGCCGAAAATCCCGGTGTTTTTGCTATATCAGATAATCGAGTTCTTCCGTGTAATTTCAAAGAAGGACAAATTGGAACTTCTCGTACACTTGGTTTATGACACCGAGAAGGAAAAGTATAACGTGCTTATCCCAAAACAAAAGGTCACAAGAATGTCTGTAGATTCAGAAAATGAGGAATATCCGCAAAACATCATTCACGTCATGGATATTCATTCGCATAATGTCATGGCAGCGAAATTCTCTTCTACGGACGATAAGGACGAAAAAGCAACAAGGCTATACGGCGTAATCGGAAGACTCGATAAGGTTATGCCGGAAATCGCCTTGCGCGCGTCTACAGGCGGGAAATTCATTGAGCTCGGAGCTGACGATATTTTCGACTTCGAGGCGGTGTATCCCGAGGAATGGATTGACAGCCTCAATCACGAAATGGCTGAAGCAATTTGCGAAGCTGATATGAACACCTCTAATAATTTAGGAGGTGATTAACAATGAAATTCAGTCAGGACGCACACGTCAAAATCGTTTTAATCGGCGCAGGCGGAACGGGAGGCTACACCATACCTCATCTTTACCGCATAGCCTTCGCAAGCGGACGGAAATCATCAATACGGATTATTGTTTGCGACGGCGATATTGTGGAAAAGAAAAACCTCGTGCGGCAGAATTTCATTTTTAACGACATCGGCAGAAATAAGGCGCAGGTCTTAGCTGAGCGTTACGCAGGAGCTTTCGGAATGCAGGTAGAATATATTCCGCATTACATCGAAAGCGTTAATGAAATGCTTGAAATCGTAAAGCCGGACGAATACGGTAATCCGCTGTATGAAAGGGTTATAAAAACAAAGGTAATCCTCATCGGCGCGGTTGACAACAACCGTTCTCGTCAAATCTGCCATGAAGTATTCAAAGCAAGCGCGGACTTAATCTACATTGACGCGGGAAATGGCGAAAGCACAGGTCAGGTGGTATGCGGAGTAAAACAAAAAGGCAGAGTTACTTACAAACCTGTATGCTCGCTGTACCCTGATATGCTCGAGCCCGACCCCGAGGACAAGCTGCCGACAGAAATGTCATGCGCTGAACGCGCAGTATCTGCGCCGCAGTCAGTAACGGCGAACCTGATGGCTTCAACTGCTATTGTGTCGTTTATGTACAATTTACTTATATGCGGCGAATTAAAGACTCGGTATGTTAATTTCTCGGCAAGACAAATCAATATGCGGGCAACTGTGGTGAAGCCGCGTAAAAGGAAAGGAATAAAGAAAATGACTATACAGGAAAAAATGAATGTAATTGCTTCTGTTTTCGGCGCGAAAACCGGGATAAAAACGCATAGAAACTGTACAGGAAAATGGAAAGGCACAAAGGATTATTCGATTCTGTTTGATAACGGCGAGAGGTTTTTTATCGGAAATTCAATTTCTGATAAATTCGAGCAGTTCGTAAATGAAACATACAAAATGTTTAATCCACAAAATGTACAGGAAACAAAGGATTACGCGCTCGAACAGCTTAGACGGCGCGCACCGCAGGACAACGCAATCGCAAAGAAGCTGGGCTTCGCTCCTTATGAGGTTTTATCAGTTGAAATGATTGAAAACGACAAGGGTGGATATATGGGCTGGTACTACGTTAGACTCAAAGTGGGCGACGAAATCATCAGCCACCTTGAAACGGGATTAGAGCATGAAATTAGACGCAAAAAATTCTCGGAAAAGGTGAAAAGTAATTACTATATCGCCTGCGGAGTTAAGGACGATGAAGTAAATTATGTTTTCAGCGGTGTAGGCTTCTCAACGCAAAGCCCTATTTACAAGCCGCGAATCGAAATGCTTCTATACAAAGCTCTATATTCGGAGGTGGCGTAACATGAGCGTAAATGAATTATGGCTAAGGACTAAAAAGGAAGGTGAGCAGTATGCATAAAGTCACGTTACGAAAGATTGTTGCTTACGGTAAAAACAAGCACGGCGGACGTGAACAGGTGTCAGATAATCTTACTGAGGGTGAATACAGATTGCTGTGTGCGGTGCTTATAAAAGCCCGCAGAACATGCAAAGACGGTATAGATTTCGTCACCTATGAGCCACGCTTGAAGAAAATGCAAACGCTGATTGAAACCCTTAATTTCGAGGAAAATGAAAACGGAGGTGACAAGTAATGGGATACAAATACTGGATGCCCGAGGACTACGAAAGCCTTACAGCTTTCGATGGCTTCTACATCGAAAACAAAGTTTTCTTCGGTGCAAGCGAACCGACGCAGGAGCAGTGGGACAATTCAATCGCGGATTTCATAAAGAAATTAAAACGCTTCCTGCCCAAAATGCGAATAGTCAACGAATGGGAAACGGGGCTTGGAGTCCGCAGATATGTTTTAATGCGCCTGCGTGACGAAACGCTATCGCTCGTAATGGGTGAGGATGAACACTATGCCGCGATTTTTCTGATTCTTCCCGAATGCTGCGAGGACTACGAAAGATTCAAGCGTGAATTTGATAAAAACCTCAGCGAAATAAGGAAATTCCTCTTGTACAAATATCCGAATGAGGTCTACAAGCGGAAAAATACGTGGAATCTTGAGCTTGTGACTGCTGAGAAAAACGAAAGGCGAAGGTTAGTTGTATGAAAGACGAACGCTATTTTTGCCTTGAAGCCTTAGAAACAGCGCGGACGATTTTGCTTTCGGCGGTAGAAATACTGCCGAAGCTCCGCGCAGGCTACGACAAGCACCGAGGCACAGAAAAGGAAACCGACGAGCTTAGTCAGCTTTACAAAACGGTAAAGAAAGTGCAAAAGGAATTTATAAGTATAATCCAGGCTCTGAATGAATTCGGCGATGAAAAGCAAACGCTTGAAATGGCTCAAAAGCTACAGGCAGGGCTACTCAGATTCAAATGGCTCGAGCAGGATTATGCAAACCTCTGCGGCGCGCTTGCCATGTTCGCGGAATCACTGCCGCGAAGAAGCAGTATCAACACAAAAACTTTCGGACGCCTTATGAACCGCGTAAAAATGGGACATTTCCCTACGGATTTGGCTCATGTGAAGCGAATCAAAGAAGCAATTGTTTTCCCGCAGATTAAAGTAAATCTGCTCGACCCCTGCTGCGGATGCGGCACAGCCTTACAGCTTTTCGCCGACGGCGAAAATACGGCGACCTACGGTATCGAAATAGACGAAAGCCGTGCCGGAAGAGCCGAGGAAATACTCGACCGCGTGGGTTACGGGACATTTTTTCACTCACGCATAAGCAACAGAGTATTTCATGCTGTATTTCTTAACCCGCCATATATGTATGTAATGAAAGAAGGCGGCGGGAGTCACCGTGCTGAACGCTCATTTCTGCTCGATACACTCAGATATTTAATGCCGGGCGGTATTTTAATCTACATAATACCGTATTACCGTTTAACTGAGGACATCAGCACAATTCTTACCGAGCATTTCGACGATTTGCAGGTGTATAGGTTTCTTGAAAGCGAATTCAAGAAATACAAGCAGGTTGTCATATTCGGCAGACTTAAAGAGCGTGACGCCAAGCAGAACCCCAAAGCAGCGGAGCTTCTTAATTATTCGTTAAACCCCGATGCGATACCCTCTATTGAAAAGCTACCGGCAGGCATTTATTCACTACCCGCGAAAGAAACAGAGGTAAAGCAGTTTAAAGGCTCGGAGTTTAACGTAAGAGAGCTTGCGGCACAGCTAAAGAAATCCGATAGCATCAAGCAGATTTTTAGCACAAGCAGGCTTGATACCATGCACAGAAATCCGCTATTACCGCTCAAAATCGGTCAAATCGGACTAATCGGCGGAAGCGGGCTGATGAACGGATTAATTGAATGCGATACCCCGCATATCATCAAGGGTAGAATTATCAAGCAAAAAGTCATTGAATCAAATCCCGACTTCACAAACGGCACAGAAGAAATTCGCGAGGTAACGTCAAACCGAATGGTTTTTAATGTTTTGACACCTTACGGATTTAAAACTCTTGCTTAAAGGAAAGGAAAAAATAATGAAAATGTTTGAGTTAGGCGAGGTTGTAATAACGCAAAATATCCTTCGCACTGTTGATATTATTACAACTTACAACGCATTAGAAAGGCACAAAAACTGCGATTGGGGTGAACTCAGCGATGAGGAAAAGGCTGTAAATCTAAAAGCTTTGAAAAACTGCGGTGAATTACGTTCGTCCTATCAAAGCGAAGCCGGTATAAAGTTTTGGATTATAACCGCAGCAGACCGCAGTGTTACCACAATTCTTTTACCGGAGGATAATTAACATGAATCCATTCCCACAGTTTGAGGAACTAAAAGCAAATGAAACCTTTCGTTTCAGGTGCAGAAGCTGCGGCGTTTGCTGTCGGAACGTAAAAATGACAGTAATGGTTGAAAGTCTTGACCTGTTCCGCATCGCACGGCATTATAACCTCGAAATGACCGAAGCGGCAGAAAGGTTTACAGAAGCCGCAACAGTCGGATGGGGTGCGCCGATTCTGCTGATGAAAGCTACCCCCGAAGGAAACTGCATTTTCCATAAGTCAAGTAGGTGTGAAATTCAAGCCGTAAAGCCGCGAACCTGCCGCCTGTACCCTCTGAGCATGGGTCCCGATGATGAAGACGCGAAAAACTTCATCATCTTAAAAACATCGGAACGGCAATTCCATTACACCGGAAAAGAACACATCGCAGGTGAATGGGTAGCGAGCAACATGAGCGGTGAGGATTATGCCTACATAACAACGGAATACAGACTCTTGCGGGAGCTCGGCAGAATCCTTAAACGGATTCCGCGGGAAAAGGAAGCTGATGTTTTAAAGCAAATGCTTCTTTGCAGGTTCTTCATGCTTGAAACAAGCGAAAGCTTCATGCCGCAATATGTAAGAAACATGGCACGGCTGAAATTAACGCTTGAACAAATGACAAAGGAGAGCTGACATGGAATTAACACTGGATTTCAACAAGCTAAAGCAAATAATTGACGTAATGCCCGAGGGTGATAATTTTCTGAAAAGTAAAACAAAAGGCTTTAAATATCTGTATGAAACAGTTTACCGTGTTTTACTCGGAAAAGATACAGAATACGTTAAGCTCGATGTCGATATTGACAGCTTTGACTTCGACGACCTAATTGATTTCGAAGAATTCATTACAGAAAAATGCAGGAAAAGCGAAAGAGACCCGGTTTTTCTGTTAGACAAAATTATCGGAAGACTACCGCCGGCAATTAAAGCGACAGCATTTATGTAAACGGGAGGTATAAAATCTATGTTTGTAATTGACGAAACCGCCGCACAAACAGCAATAACAGTTTTATCAATCCTTAAATCAATATCCGTAATTCACGGAAGCGGCTTCGCGGCTAATGAAATGCCCGTTGAAACAGGCTGGGATACAGTCCACGGATTGTATTACAGGGCGATTGATTTAAGCGCAGACAAGGTACGATACAGGTTCTTTGAAGGTGCGGCAAGCGAAGTCATACGGCTCATGGACGCAAATCTGACGGATTATTACCGCTTTGCGTACATATTCGGTGACTTGAAAAGCTTAAAGGACAGCGAAAATCCTTACCTTGCTGACGCTGAGGAAACCACGAGAGTAACCGTTGGAAGTATAGGGCATTATTCCTTCGATGCGTGGCTGAAAGTATCCAGACGATGTAAACCGCGGCTCTATCTCTTTCATTATCCCGAATTCTATCCAAACGGGCAGGTGATTTATGAACTCTATCAGTTTTTCTTGTTCTATAAAAAAGCTCTGCCTTTATTGCAATCGGAGCTGCGCGCACTCAAGAAAAGCAAAGGACTCAAAAGATTGCCGTATATCCCAAAAATAAATGAAAGGAAAGCCGCGTAATGAAAAAAACTAAAAAGCCCTGTGTTGAAGACGTTCTTGTGATTCGCATAAAAGCTGATGACAGCGTTATGGTTGACTACGTTAAGGACAAGCATATTGTCCATAAGCAAATATCAGCGGCGGGAATCATAGACGCGCTGAAGCAGAGCAGCATGACAAGGCACATCATCAAAAGCGGGTTTCTGCCTAAAGGCTGTATTGCGTATTCGCAGGAAATGGAAACTGGGAACAGGTATTTCGTAATCGAATATACGGAGCGCAAAGCAAATATTGCTTATCAGGAAACGAATTACAATGATTTCCCGCTCCCGCGCTTGGTTTACGGATTCAAGGTTTTAAGCACAGGTAAAGTTAAAAGTGTAAATGTAGCGGTGGTTGAAAATGAAGGTGAGCTAAACGAGGACACACAGCTTTATCGTTATCCGTTCTCAAATGTCAGCGGGTTTAGTATGTGCACAGGCTCAAACAGCCTGCCTACCTACAAGAAAGTATCGGCACTGAAAAATCTGCCGAACTTCATACTTTCCATTCCCGACGGCGACCATCATTACAACTCGCAGAATAATCTCTTAACGCTTAATTACAGGGACTTATTAGAGCACCTCAAGGACAAATCGCCGGAGTATTATTACACCGACGTATTAATTAAAAGCAATAAAACATTAAAAGATTTTATCTGAGAAAGGATTTTAAAGCCATGACACAAATGCAAATTGAAATGCTAAAGCAACCTTTCACAGCGAGCGAAGTGCAGTGGCGGCTGACGCTTACAAATCAGAGCGAAGGCAGAATGAGTGGACTCGCAGTACCGTATCTTGACAGCCGTGCAATTCAAAAAAGGCTTGACGCGGTAGTCGGACCCGACAACTGGCAGAATCTCTTTCAGACTGTCCGTACCGGAAATGACGACGAACCCACTGCTCACATCTGCACAATTTCCATTTACAACCCCGACCGCAACGAATGGGTCAGCAAGAGCAACGGCGCAGGGAATACAGATATAGAGCCGATTAAAGGCGGTATGTCAGACGCGCTGAAGCGTGCGGCGAGTATGTGGAATATAGGGCGGTATCTGTATGAGTTTGAAGCCGTCTGGGTTAATGTTGAAATGAGAGGAAAAAGCAAAATCATCGCTAAAAGCGAACGGGCAAAGCTCGACGGGGTTTACAATAAAACGGTAGAACAGTTATTCCCGCGAGTAAGTACTGCACCGAAAAGCCCTCCGCCTGCACCGCAGGTAAAGGCAACTTCTCAACAGCAACAGCAACCGCCGCCGATGCAGACACAGCAGAACGCTCCGCCTCCTATACCTGTTCAGAACCTTGCGATTTACACGGTTCTGAACGCTACGCTTAATAAAGACCATACGATTATAGATTTATGGGACGGCGCAAAGGCTTTAAAAGCGTATTTCAAAGGCATAGCGCAGGTAGCTAAGAATCAGCGGATAACGAACGCTGTATTGATTGAAAAAGGCGCGGAAGGTTCTCGGTACTACATTCTCGAATCATTTAACATTGCGGCGAATACCGGACAAAGTGCCGCGTAGAAAGGAATTCAAATGAAAAAGATTCTCGGAATAATCAGCACAGCTAAAAGGTATTGGAAGCTTATTTTGCTGTATCACATTTCAATAGCATCTGTCTGCTTCATCATTCTGACGGAACTCGAAATTAACGGCGGTTTATCATTAGCATTTTACTGCATTTTCGGTTCTACAGCAGCGTTTGTTGTTTTAGTTCACAAATTAGCAAGGAATTCATTCAACGAAGGCTATCAGGAGGGCTCGGAGCTCGGACTGCTTGACGCAGAGGTTCATTGGAAAAAGAAGTACGATGAGCTTCAAGAAAAGTACGAGGCAATATCCGCATACTTGCAAAATGAAGCGAGTTAGCAGAAAGGAAGCCGAAATGAGCGAAACACAATTAACCTGCGACGGCTACATAAAGGAAATCATCAAATCTATAATGAAACTGTCAAACAGACACGGCACACACAGCGTTTTTGAAGATTTTCTTGAGCTGTCAGCTATTTCACTCAGCAATTCTGTTGACTTAAAGCATTACGAGGAACGCGAAAAACGCTACATGGAAATCATCGGGGGATATACAAAGGAAGAAGTCAATATATTTCCCGAAATCCTCG
>Ga0123356_10000191_pt1 | contig 70964 bp, 63 predicted proteins | sample TergutEmb28metaG_2_FD_92546 | JGI IMG/M metagenome (GOLD analysis project Ga0123356, IMG submission 92546) | Embiratermes neotenicus P3 segment gut microbial communities from Petit-Saut dam, French Guiana - Emb289 P3 | ecosystem: Host-associated > Arthropoda: Insects > Digestive system > Gut ...
AGAAGGCACTGTTGGAGAAGAAAAATATGAAAGACCCGGATGGATGCGTTATTTGCCGGCCCCCCCCCCCCCCCCCCCGACCGATCTTAGCTGAAAGACAAATATTTAATCAAAAAATTTTCTCGCAAATAAGAATTTACCACAGAGTTTCATGGAGGAAGATCTCACACAGGTCTTTGTGTGATGGATTTGAAAATAGATTTTTATGGAGATTTTGTCTCCGCGTTGCGGAGACGTCGAACTATAAGTTCGTCAATTTAATTCGCCGCTAAAAGCGGCGTAAAGAGGAGATTTTTATGTATGATAAGGATGGTGTATATCACACGAGTAATGAAGATCTCGAAATTGCAAATAAAAGGATTGATCAGGACAAAGCGATATGGGACTCCACAACTGACACGAAAGTCTTTTTTAAGCTTCTGACAAAACTTCCTTCAATACTTGCAACTGTTATAGTTTATATTATTGTTTTTCTAGGTAGTCTTGGAAAAGTTGGAAGAGCAATAATATCAGCGTTTTTTGGATTATTTGCAGTATCTCTTGTAGGATATGCTATTATTTTTTCTATCCCAATATTCAAAGAGATACTTTCTCCCGAATTATATAAATCGTTGTCAAAAGGTTCTCTTGGGTATTCTATCGCAGGAGTTGTAGCAATTTGGTGTTATATTTGGCATTACAATACAATAATGTGTATGTTTGTAAATTTAAAAAGCATACTTACTTATGCTTTTAGCTTAATGCTTTACAGCGCACTCTTTTTTGTTCTGGTTGTAATACTTACTCCACTAAAAAACTCAAATATGCAAAACTTTTTTGTTGAGGGTCTTCCTATGCTAGTGGGTAGTATTTATTATTTAATAAAGTCAATCCCTTATGCTAAGACGGCGGCATATATCAGAAAAAATAAACTTCCGCTTCCTCTAATGTTTCAGCATGAAAAAATTAAAGGTAAAAAGAAAAAAGAATTAAACAAGGACGGTTTACCTTCAATGGCAATAATACCCCTATTTTTTCATGGTAAAATAGATAAACACATTGATGAGCATGGAAGAGTATACGAAGGTGATTGGGCTATCGGACAAATGCATGGAGTCGGGAAATTGAATTTTGGAAGTAATAGATTTTTTTACGAAGGTAAATATATCAATTGCGTCTATGAAGGTGAATTCAAAAATCACAGTATGTGCGGTCAAGGAAAAATGACTTACCCTGACGGTACAGTTAGAGAAGGGGTATGGAAAAAAGACAAACTTGTTAGTGAAGGAAAAAGAAGATAATGAACGCAAGAAAGCTTCGTGAAAAGGCATTGAAAAAGAAAGGCTAACATTTTCATTACGCCTTAACAATCAGCCTGACATTGGTTCCCGAACCGACGGTTCCAGTGTCAGGCTTTTTTTCTTTCTCTGTGATTCTTTGTGTTCTCTGTGTCTCCGTGTGAAGTCTTCACCGCTTAAGTTTTTCTTAACAGTTCCATCGGTTTAAGTTTTCCTGCTCTGTGCGCGGGAATCAATGACGCTATTACAGAACAAACAATCGTAAAAAGCCAAATTACCAAAACGGCTTTCCAATCTATAATTATTGGAATTGTTTCGAGATAAAATCCGGGATCCAATATTTTAACTTCTCCTCTGTTAAAAAGCCCGGAAAAAAAGCTTAAAATGTTCTCCAGTGATCTGATTAAAAAATTAATATTGTACCCAAGAAGTAAACCTATAATAATTCCTATTATTCCGCCTGTCAGTCCTGTAAGAAAACTTCCCCATAAAAACACAGACGTTACTCCTCTAACGCTTGCTCCGGATACTTTTAAAACAGCAATATCCCTTTGCCGTTCCAGAACCAGCATGCTGGTTGCTGACGAAACATTGACAGCCGCAACAATAACAATTAATGCCATTATAAACAATAAAAGCTGTCTTGTAGTTTCGTAAGAACTAAACTGCGAACTCATAAGGTTCTTCCATGTAAAAACGCTGAATCCGCTTTCGAACTGCTGATAAATTTTCCAGGCTGTTTCATCAGCTTTTTTGTACGGCTCATCAATCTTAACTATAAAACTAAATGATGATTGGTCAGTCGAAAGAACGCGGTTTCCTCCTTCCCAGTTTACAATACACCACAGAGCGTCAAGTTCATTATAACCGCATGATAGAATCCCCCTGACAGTAAATGAAGCTGTTCTTGGAGATATCCTTCCGCCTTCTGCAGCTCTTATAGTCATTAATCTTACAGTATCTCCGGTTTTTACTCCGATATTTTCTGCTAGAGTCTCACCTAAAACAATATCTCGGTCAGTCTCCGGTTTATGCACTCCCTCGATAATTTTTAATAAATCAGCGCTGCCGGAATCATCCCAAAAAGATGATTCGATAGAACGGACTGTAACTCCTGTTTTTCCGCTTCTGCCGGCAATAACTCCTATGCCTCTTTTTTCCGGCCACACGCCTCTTACGCCGTCAACCTGCATTATTAATTCCTGCGTTTTTTCATCGTTACTTGTTCTTGCAAGATCAAAAACTTGTAAATGCCCTGTTCCAAGTTCCAGATAGCGGTCAGTGATTCCTCTTATCATTCCGTCAGCAACAATAAGAGTAACAATAATCGGAACAAGGCTTACTGCGATCCCTGCCGCCGCGCCTCTGAGATAACGGCCGCCTTCATGCGCCCTGCTCCATAGATATCTTACTGCAACAAAGAAAGAAGAGTTTTTTTTCAAAGCATTTCCTCTGTTAATTTTCCGTTTTCTAAAACAAGCCGGATAGAAGCTCTTGCCGCGACTTTTTTATCGTGAGTTACAACAATTAATGTTTTTTTCCATTTTTGGGCACCATCATACAATAGCTGTGCTGTAACTTCGCTGTTTAGAGGATCTAGATTTCCTGTAGGTTCATCGGCAAGAATCAAAAGAGGATCGTTTATCATAGATCTCGCTACGGCTACCCTTTGGCGTTCTCCGCCGGAAAGCTGAGAAGGAAAATGATTTTTTCTATCTTCCATTTTAAAATCGCACATAAGCGCTTTTGCTCTTTCCTGCGCATCTTTTTTCTTTACTCCATAAATATATGCAGGCAGCATAATATTTTCCAGCGCGGTAAAATCTTTTAAAAGATAATGAAATTGAAAAATAAAACCAACCTGTTTTGATCTATACAAAGAAATTTCTTTTTCCGAAAGACAGGTTATTTCCCTGCCGTCGATAAAAACGCTGCCTTCATCCGCATTATCAAGCCCCCCAATAATATTTAACAGGGTGCTTTTTCCGCAGCCGCTCTGTCCGCTGATTGCCGCAGCCGCTCCTTCTTTTATTTCAAGGTTAATGCCTTTTAGGATATGAAGCGTTTCTGCTCCGGATACATAGTTTTTAACAATATTATTAACCTTAATTATTGTTCTTTCTTTTTCGTCATTCATAACGTAAAACCTCCGCAGGACGTATTTTTGCAATTTTTCCGGAAGCAAACCATGCTGCAAAAAGCGCAGATAAAAAACCAAACATAAAAATTATTATGACTTCTTGTACCAGTATTCTCGACGGAATCTCTTTAATATAAAAAATAGCGGGAGAAAAAAGATAAAAATTTCCCTGTATTCCGGCTCCCAAATAATCCGCAAGTTTATTAATTATTTTTATTACCACATTAACAATATCTTCTATTTTGGAGAAAAAAGCCTGAATATTAGCTTCTATTAATAATCCAATAACCAGCCCAAAAAAAGCGCCGGTAAAACCAATAACACCGCCGTCAAAAATAAAAACAAACTGAACCGCGCCCTTGCTTGCGCCGACAGCCCGTAAAAGCCCGATTTCTTCCCGCCGATGAAGCACAGATCTTCTTTGAGCCTGATAAATATTTAGCCCTACTACAATAAAAATAAGCCCAACGAGTATAAACATAAATAATTTTTCTGTTCTAAGCGCTCCAAAAAACGAACGGTTATAATCTCTCCAGCTTGATATTTTTAATCCTTCATAACCGCTTAACTTTTTCTTTGTCTGCTCCATTAGGATTCTGTCATGAAACCTATTTTGTATTTTTACTCCAAGAACAAGTTCGCTTTCGTTATCCAAAAAAGGAATCTTTTCTATGTTAAGAAACCCCCATGTGCAGTCATATTCATAATAACCTGTCCTGAAAATTCCGGTAATAACAAAATTTTCAACGCCGGCTTCATCTTCTGCGGATAATATGCCTGTAAGAGAAAATAAAGTTACATTATCTCCAACGCCAAGATTTAAACGGCGCGCTAATTCCGCTCCCAAAAGCGCATTTGACGTATTAGAGATATCAAAATTCCCTTCTACAAATTCCAGTTTGCTGTTAAGCAATTCATCAACTTCCAGCGTGTTTTCGTATAATCCCCTAATTATTACCGCCTGCTGGCCTGATCTCCTTCCTCTTGCAAGCGCCTGAAACTCTTTATAAGGAACTACAGCTTTAACGCCGGGTATTTCGTTAATTGCGTCTATTATTTCATTTGCATTATGATCTGACAGTGATTCTACGCGGATATGATATGATGATACCTCTAATATGCTTTCGATAAAGCCTAATTGAAACCCATTCATTACAGCGATAATAACAATCAGCGCAAGCACTCCTACTGCAATTCCTAAAACTGCTAAGACAGGAGAACTGGATCTCCCTTTAAAGATATAACGCGAAGCTACAAAAAAAGCCCAATATTTTTTCAATTTCTTATCCTTGTTTCGGAGATTTTTCTGCCGTCTTCCCAAACCGCGCGCATTACAGCTGTGTTATTCATATAAAGTTCTTCTATGCTATAATTTCCTTCTATACGAATGATTCGTTCCAGCGCGCCGTTTTTATAATTGGCTTCTGATATTACCTCTCCTGCGTTATTATATTTATATTCTGCAGATAAAACAATATCTCCTTCTGTTTTAACAGTAGAGATAATCCTGTTATTTTCCCATGTATTGTTGATAGTCCAGATTATTTTATCTTCGTTATTATATAAAATCTGCCTTAATATCCTTCCCCTGTCATCTGTTTCAAAAACCATTCTGGAATCACTTTCTATAAAAATTATGCCGAAAAATTCGGGATAAAGATTAACTCTTTCGCTTATAAATAAATTTTCTTTGGCGGCTTCTATATTTCTTGGGAAAGTAATTCTAGCTATTTCGTTTTCTTTATCCGTCTGTATCTGTACATCAGAGTAAAATATTCTTTCTGCGGATCTTAACGAAAGCGTTCTGTTATAGCGGAAATAATCTGCATATTTTTTTATATAGTTATCTCCGTCTTCCCATTCAGAAAAAACAGCGCTTATCAAAAGATTATTATTAAACTCATATTCTATCTTGTTAATGCCTCCGTCATCCAAAAACCTGTATTCGTAAATTAAAAAATAATCTTGATCAAATACTTCTATAAATCCTTTTATATCATTTTCAAAAAAAACTGCGTTAACCCTGGTATTTCCGTTTTTTTCCCTGAATATCCATTGAACACGAATTTCTTTTGCGTTTTTAAATAATGTCCTTTTTTCTATCAGAAAGTCTTCGGTATAATACGAAGTTAAATATTCCGGCATCTCAATAAAATGCACATTATCTATGACAAGAGCATATTCGCTTCGTAATGCTATAAACTGCGACTGCACTTCTTCTAAAACCATTCCGCCTGCATTGGATTTAAACCAGCGGGGATCAGAAATAATATCAAATGAATACTCGATTGTTTCGTTTTCTGAATCAACCACCTGCGTAAACGCGATAATCCCTGCAAAGAGAACAAAAGAAATAACTATAATTAAAAGCGCGGGTTTTTTACGCAATTCCTGTAAACTCCTTTGCAAATTTTTCTTTATCAAACAATTCTATATCGCTGTATTTTTCGCCTGTGCATACGTATACTACAGGCAATTGCAGTTCTACGGCAAGCGAAAATACCACGCCGCCTTTGGCTGTTGAATCATATTTTGTCAGAATAACGCCGTCTAAGGCGACAGCAGAATTAAAAATTTCTGCCTGCGCAAACGCGTTCCTTCCTGTTGTCGCGTCTAAAACAAGATATTTTAAATACCTCGCGTCAGCGGCTTTTGCTTCTACTACCCTGTCAATTTTTTTTAGTTCTTCTACCAGCGCAGACTTTGTATGCATTCTTCCGGCTGTATCGGCAATGACCGCTTCAATGCCGGATGATTTTGCCGCTTCCAATGCGTCATAAACTACAGCCGCGGGATCGCCTCCGGTTTTGTGCGCGACAACTCTTGTATCAAGTTTTTCCCCATGTATTTTAAGCTGATCAATCGCGGCTGCTCTGAATGTATCAGCGGCGGCAAGAATGCTTTTTTTATTATATTGCGTTTTATAAAGATTGCAAAGTTTTGCGGCAGTTGTTGTTTTTCCTACTCCGTTAACTCCAAGAATTAACACAGCAGTTAAACCGCTGTCCGGTATACTGTTATGGTTTTTTGCTTTTTTTAATTCTTCTTCCAGCAGCTGGGATAGTTTCTGCTGTAAATTATCAGTATCTTTTTTACAATTTTCTTTTAAAAGCTCCGACATTTTATACGCCTGAGCCGCGCCAAAATCACCTTCTATTAATAAATCGCAGAGATCGTCATATAATTCATCGTTTATATTATTTTTTCCGGAAAAAAAGTTTTTTAATTTATCGCCAAACTTCATTTATTCCCTTCCTGTCGCTCTAACCGGCACTGCGCCCGAATTGGCAGTATAAAGATATCTTATTAAACGATAGATACCGTATACAGAAAGAACTCCAACCGTTATTAACGATCCTGTCAAGAAATTTTCCATGTTTCTGTACTCATTATAAAAATTATTACTGTAGGAACCCGCTTGAATAACAACTCCTGCGCTCGTATATGAATAATATGCAATCCACGCGGCAATACCAGAAATCCAAATGCCGCCCCAAGCCCAATAAAATCCCCGGCGTTCTCTGTCTACTCGCCCTCCTTCTAGAGGAATTGCCGCTCTTACAGGCAACACATGAGAAAAATCAGATTTTTCCGGAACCTGAAAAATTGCGGCTCCCCTTAGTGAATCTTGAGTATATATTTCTATATATTCAAAACTGTTAACAGGAAGGCGCAGTATTGCAGGTGAATCACCCACATATAACGCGCCATGATAGATTCTGCTTCCGGGTTCGCCGAAAATACTTACGTTTTCGTATTCAATCTGATCTAATTTTAAATTTATAACAGCAAGTTCTCCGGCATTTAGTTCTGTTTCTATTATTACATCATCATGATCTGGAGCAGAAGCTGTTATTGTTATCCTTCCCGGCGGATATTCTAAAACGCCTGTTTCTCCCCTGCCGGCAAATGATCTGTTAATTAAAATAAGCGCATCCTGCGGCTCTGTATTAACCGCAACAGCGGCAGGACGGTTTCCTGACAGCACAATAACAAGTTTTCTTATAATTTCGTCTAACGCGCCTTCCATATCATCAAGAGAAAAAATAATATTATCCTGCCATGCAAATGAACGGGTATAAACAGTATAAAGCCTTAGTGATAAATAATATCTGCCGTGAAAATCTGTGATTGTACCTGCAAGAAACGCATCTGCTCCATTGGAAGCGCAGAATCTGGCTTCGTTTCCTGCCGCAGGCGCATTAGGAAAAATAAAATCAAGATTAGAAGGCGTCAAATTAAACTCAGGTTCTCTGTTTATTACAGGAATATTTCTTTCGGCTTCTTCATAATTTGCCCTAAGCCTTTCTATCTCAGCGTCAATTCTTGCAATATTCTGCCTGTAACGCCAATTAGACTCTCCAAGAAAAAGTAATTGCGCCCTTTCTTCGATCTTTGCAGAAAGAGCTCTGGCTGCATCAGAACGCTGTCTTTCTAACGCTTGGTTTTCATAAAACGCATATTCCATTGATATACGGCTTCTAAAATTTATCGCGCTTAATTTTTCTGTCAGTCTTCTGGAGACTACACTTGAGATATCTGTTCTCTGCGGCGGAAGAGAACTTGAGTCAAAACTTGTTATACAAAGAATCCATTCGTTATTCCGGCTTGTATTTTCTTCTGTATCTTCCATGCTTCCCATTGCAAAAGAATGCATGCAAAAAGCGAATAAAAGAATAACAAAAAAACAAATTCTGCTTTTCAAAAACACTCCATTAAATAATTATACATTTGCGGCATCATTGTTATGCCAGCTAAACTTAAGATATTCTTCGATAAAGGGGTCTATATCTCCGTCCATTACTGCGTTAATATTTCCTTTTTCTACTTTTGTTCTGTAATCCTTTACCATTGTGTACGGCTGAAACACATACGATCTTATCTGGTGTCCCCAGGAAATATCTTTTTTTTCCTGAGAAAACTTTGCGTTTTCTTTTTCTTTTTCCTGACGGTAATGTTCGTAAAGCCTCGCCTTTAAAACGCTCATAGCAATCGCGCGGTTCTTTATCTGACTGCGTTCGTTCTGACACGCAACTACAATCCCCGTCGGAATGTGGGTAAAGCGGACTGCGCTGTCTGTTTTATTAACGTGCTGCCCTCCAGCTCCGCCCGCGCGGTATGTATCAACCCTTAAATCTTCGGGTTTTATTTCTACTTCTATAGTATCATCAATAACAGGAAAAATATAAACAGAAGCAAATGAAGTATGTCTTCGCGCATTGGAATCAAAAGGACTTATTCTTACGAGTCTGTGTATCCCCGATTCTCCTTTTAGGTATCCGTAAGCATAATCACCTTCTACCCTGCAGGTAGCAGATTTAATTCCGCCTTCTGCTTCTTGCCTGTCAACTTCTTCTGTACTAAAACCTTTTTGTTCTGCCCAGCGAAGGTACATTCGGTAAAGCATTTGAGACCAGTCGCAAGCTTCTGTTCCTCCGGCTCCTGAGTGAACAGTAAGAAAGCAGGCGTTTTTATCCATTTCGCCTGCCATGAGTTCGAACACATTTTGTTTTTCATAACGGGCTGTTAGATTTTTTAATTGGTTTCCAATACCGGCAGTTTCATTTTCGTCATTTGCTTCCATCGCTAATTCAAAAAGCGTCTGGAGGTCTGTAATTTCATTAAAAAGCGCCTTAACAGGTTCATAGCGGTTTTTTAAGCTTTTTAGGGAGCTCATTGTTTTGTCGACCGTCTCCTGATCATTCCAGAATCCGGGTTCGGCGGTTTTGGCTTCTATCTCGGCAATACGCTGCGCAAAAGAAGCGTCTTCAAAGACGCCTCCATGTTTCGTTAATTTTTTTGGCTAATTCTTCTATGGGCGCGCCCAGTTCGGTAAGCAGCATGGCAAACTCCTATATTACCAAAAATATTAACTCAAAAACAAAATAAAATCAATGTTTAATTTTACCTCTTGTATAAAAAGACGCCTTTCGCAGTCCTGCAATTACAAGGCTGCATTACTGCTCTGCGGTTTTTATTGACAAAATTAAATTATTAAGATATATTAACTGCATCGGGAGTATTTAATATGAGAATTAAGTATCTATTTGTTTCTATATTATTTTTCTTGTTATTGGATGTCAGCCTTTTCTCACAAGAAAACCTGCCTGTAATTATGTATGTTAATGCAACAGCAGGTTTAAGGGTGCGTTCCGCGCCTTCTCTCGATAGTAGTGTGGTAAGAACATTAAGACACGGCGAATTTTTTTATATAACAGAAAGATCAAACAATACTGTTACCATCGACGGTAGAACTGATTATTGGTATCAAGTGCGAAATGGATGGGTTTTTGGAGGGTATTTATCAAACCAGCTGCCGAATGATCTTCCTTCATTTATCGGAAAATGGAATCTTGTAAATCAAAGCGGAGAGATGACAGGTCATTTTATTTTACTTGATGTAAATAACAATTACACTGAGGGTCAAGAAGAAACTTGCGGCGTTTGGGGAGGAACATATAGAATGAATGGAAATACTGCTATAATTACAATATCCGGCCACGACAGAGAAACTGGTGAACCATATACGATGAAAGATCATCTTCAATACAGGATTCAAATCGTAGACAAAAACAATATTATTATTCATCAAAATAATGAACAGACGAGATACAGAAGAGGCACTTGGTATTGGTAAAGAGCTGAGATAAAATATTATTTCATCTATACAAATGACTAGTACTACTAGCCAAAACACTTAATTTTTGCTATGCTTTTGATATCATGGATAAATTGATCATCAAGGGTGCGCGTGAGCATAACCTAAAAAACATCGATCTTGTACTACCGCGGGACAAACTCATTGTAATTTCGGGACTTTCAGGTTCGGGTAAAAGTTCGCTTGCTTTTGATACAATCTTTGCAGAAGGGCAAAGACGTTATGTCGAAAGTCTTTCCGCTTATGCAAGACAGTTCCTTGGACGGATGGACAAACCCGACTTGGATTATATCGAAGGACTTTCTCCCGCTATCTCTATCGAACAAAAAACTACTCATCGTAATCCGCGCTCAACTGTCGGCACCGTAACAGAAATCTACGATTACTACCGTTTACTTTATGCACGAATCGGCATTCCGCACTGCCCTGTCTGCGGCAAGGAAATCCGCGAACAACCGGTTGATTTAATAATAGAAACAATTCTTCAATTTAAAGAAGGAACAAAAATTCAATTGCTTGCTCCTGTCATCCGCGGAAAAAAAGGAGAACATCAAAAAATATTAGAAGACGCACGCAAAGCAGGATTTGCCCGCGCGAGAATAGACGGCGTTCCTGTAAATCTTGACGAAAATATCAAACTTGACAAACAAAAAAAACACACCATAGAAATCATCGTTGACAGGCTTGTAATAGGAAAAGAAATAAGAGCAAGGCTTGCCGAATCTGCAGAAACAGCATTGCAGACAGCCGACGGATTAATGATCGTACTTGCAACAATCGATTCTAAAACAAGCGAGCAGATTTTTTCGCAAAAAAATTCCTGCCCGGACTGCGGTGTCTCGATTCCGGAACTGCAGCCGCGCCTTTTTTCTTTTAATAATCCTTTTGGAGCATGTCCCGGATGTTCCGGCATTGGAACAAAACTGGAGTTTGATCCCGACCTTGTAATTCCGGATCGAACCCTCTCCTTTAACGAAGGCGGCGTTGTTCCGTACAACCCTGACAGCGCATGGCATTCCAGCCGGTTTAAAAGCCTTGCAAAACATTACGGCTTTAGCCTTGATACACCGCTTAATAAACTTCCTAAAAAAATAGTTAACGCGATTCTTTACGGGACAGAAGATGAAATTAAAGTTAAATATGTTAACCGTGAGGGCACGGGGCATTTTCAGTACCAGACGCAGTTTCAGGGCATATTAGAAGAATTAAAACGCCGTTACCTCGAAACTCAATCGCAGGGCGTAAAAGACTGGCTGGAAAAATTCATGAGTCAAAAAGACTGCGAAGACTGCGGCGGCAAACGCCTAAAACCAGAAGTACTAGCTGTAACAATTGCAAATAAAAACATTTGGGAACTTTCTCGCCTTTCTGTAACGGATTCGCTTAAATTTTTTAGCACAATTAAACTGGGAAAAAGCGAAAACAAAATAGCGTATCAGATACTAAAAGAAATAAATTCGCGCCTTGGTTTTATGCAGAATGTAGGACTCGATTATTTAAGCCTCGAACGCAAAGCATCGACACTTTCTGGCGGTGAAGCCCAAAGAATAAGGCTTGCGACGCAGATAGGTTCAAGCCTTGTCGGTGTTTTGTATATTTTAGATGAGCCGTCTATAGGGCTTCACCAAAGAGACAACCAGCGCCTAATCGACACTTTATTGTACCTGCGCGGCCTTGGCAATACATTAATTGTTGTAGAACATGACGAGCAGACTTTACGCACCGCAGATCATATCGTAGATTTGGGTCCGGGCGCTGGCGTTCACGGCGGACGCGTTGTCGCGCAGGGAACAGTCGAAGATGTAATGAAAGTAAAAGAAAGTTTAACAGGTCAATACCTTGCAGGAAACCTTCGTATCGATATTCCAAAAGAAAGGCGCAAAGGAAACGGTTCTTATATAAAAATAAAAGGCGCAAAAGAACATAATCTAAAAAATATTAATGTAGATATACCTCTCGGAATTTTTACTTGTATTACTGGAGTCTCCGGCTCCGGAAAATCTACATTGCTTTCTGATGTTTTATATCCTGCGCTTGCAAATAAAATTTACGGTTCCAGTCACCCGGAAGGCGAATACAAAAGACTTGACGGCGCAGAAAATATTGACAAAGTAATTGATATCGATCAGAGCCCAATCGGCAGAACGCCGCGCTCTAACCCGATAACTTATGTCGAAGGTTTTACCGCAATAAGAGATATGTTTGCTAATCTGCCTGACTCAAAAAGAAGAGGATACAAACCTGGACGTTTTTCTTTTAATGTGCGCGGCGGCAGATGTGAAAATTGCGAAGGCGACGGAACAATAAAAATTGAGATGAACTTTCTGCCGGATGTTTATATAACCTGCGACGTCTGCCATGGCAAAAGGTTTAATAAGGAAACGCTGGAAATTCGGTATAAAGGAAAAAATATATCAGAAATCCTTGATATGACAATAGAAGAAGCCGCTGTTTTCTTTGCTCCGATTCCGCAGATTGCCCGTAAAATGCAGACGCTTCTTTCTGTCGGGCTCGGTTATGTAAAACTTGGGCAGTCCGCGCTTACTCTCTCGGGAGGAGAGGCGCAAAGGGTCAAACTTGCGCTGGAACTTTCTAAGCGTTCAACCGGCAGAACCCTGTATATTCTGGATGAGCCCACAACCGGTCTTCATTTTGCCGATGTAAAACAGCTCATGGATGTAATTCAAAGGCTGGCAGATCAGGGAAATACTGTTATAATGATAGAACATAATCTGGATGTTCTGCTTCAGGCTGATCATATTATCGATCTTGGTCCTGAGGGCGGCGAGAAGGGAGGACAGGTTATCGCTATAGGCACACCTGAACAGGTTTCTGAAAACGCCGCCTCGTACACAGGTTTTTATATTGCGGACATGCTAAAAAGGAACAGTAAAACAAAAAAGAATGGCAGGAAAGAATAAAAGAAATTTAACCACGGAGGTCTGCTGTCCTGCAGACAGCTGCTTGCAAGCAAGCTTAGAGTTTCACGGAGTTTTTTGCACGAAAGTTCCTTCTTCCTCCGGGCAACTACAGTTGCCAATACTCCGTGTACTCTGTGGTTTTTTATTCTTCTCTTATATATTTATTTCAATACCTCTTTATGCGCAGGAAGATGAAGCAATGTCTGCTCAAAGACAGCGCACAGAAATGGAAATAAGAACTTCTACTTTGAGCGAACTTGCAGTATGGTGCCGCTCTCTTGGGCTTTCCGAAAGCGGCACAAGAGAAGAACTTTCTAAACGATTAAGAGATCATTTTGAACTTCCTTCGCCGGGGCAAGAAGAAGACCGAAGAAGAGTTATCACAATAGAATCTGCGCAGACCTCAGAATATTTTACGCTGGATATTATTGACGAAGAATACGCAAGATTAAGGGGTAATGTTTCTCTTAGTTTAAAAGACGGAGAAACAATCCATAGAATAAGAGCAAACGAAGTACTTTTTAACAGAACCAGAAATGTAATGACAGCGAGAGGGCAGGTAATCTACGAAAAAGAAGACGGTGATTCTCTCGAAACATTCAGAGGAGAGAATATAACCGTAAATCTCGATGATTGGTCGAGCGTTTTTAATGACGGAAGCTCCACAATAGAAAGCGGAGGCAGCGCGTATCATTTTTCGGGCTCGGTTATTACGCGCACAGGAGAAGACGTTACAATTCTTACTGACGCGGAAATTTCGAACGCTTCCAATCCAGAAGCCCTTTGGTCTATCAGCGCGTCAAGGTTATGGCTGCTGCCCGGTTCTGATTTTGCGATTTTTAATGCTGTTTTAAAAGTAGGCGAAATACCTGTTTTATATATCCCATTTTTTTATTTTCCGGGCGACGAACTTGTTTTTCATCCTGTTGTCGGATACCGCAGCAGAGAAGGCGCGTTTGTGCAAACAACAACATATATCCTTGGGCAGCCGCGCTCTGATCCGGATGATGTAAATTCTATAAGCAGAATATTAGGAAGCTCAGATGAAACAGAAAGAGAACTGCAGGGTTTCTTTCTGCGGAGCACAGGAAGAAAAAGAATTAATCAAGACGAAATCAGCCTTAAGGCTTTAATCGATTACTATGTTAATCTGGGAACATATTTAGGATTAGAACTTTCTGTCCCAAAAAGCGGGATGTTTAATCAAACAAATCTTTCTTTAGGCGTTGGTTTTACAAGAACAATAACGCAGGTAGGAAACGGATTCACTCCTTATCTTCCGCCTGACTTTGACGGTTCTGTCGAATGGAATCATTCAAGATTATTTTCTATGGATGTTCCGTTCCGCTACCGGATGAGATTTAACAGTTCTATAACAGGAAGATACGGCAGTCTTAGCTGGGATTTTCCGTATTATTCTGATCCTTATGTTGACAGAGACTTTATTCAAAATAGAGCAGAAAGAATGGATTTTTTAAATATGATGCAGCAGGGGATAGTTACAGCGAGCGATTCATTAACACAAAACATACTTGGCTCGTATCAATGGCAGATAAGCGGAAACTTAAATCCGCCTGTTCAGAACTTGTCTCCGTTTATTTCTAGAATATCAATTACAAATATTTCTACTTCTCTTGTTTTTAAAACGCTGACAGATTCAAGCGTTCCTCCTAACAATCCCGGCCATTTGTTTTATGCTCCTGATAAATATACGATTTATAGTATTTCGGGATCTATTTCAGGTACACCTTTTAATACAGGCAGAACACAGCCTCAGACAAGAAATAATACATCAGCGAGAGAAGCAGAAGATCCGTTTTCCGGCATTGGTGTTCCAATCTCTCCATGGACAGAAGGAGCCGCATCCGAAAGAATCGTATCCGATGATATTCTTGTTCCTCCTGTAATTAATCAAAATTTTCGCCTTCCTGGAAGCGGTAATACAGTTTTTAGTATCGATTATACAATATCGCCGACCAGCACTACAGAGCTCCAATTTATGTCCGGCTACGGACGCTGGAAAACAAACGAAGATGTAGATTGGAACGACGTTCAATCAATTCTTACGAGCGTTAGCGCAAACAGTACAGTAAATTTCCGCGCAAATCACTCAGCGGGTCTTTATAATAATACTTTTTCTTTTTTCGGCAGCGGCACATGGCGCGACTATACATTTTTAAATGAAGATGCAGAAGCATACCGCACTCCTCAAGATCCATCCGGAACAAAAGACCCCGCAAGAGTAGATACAGCAAGAAGACAGCAGTACAGCCAAACAAACTATAATACTTCCTTTGCATATAACGGAACGCTTCGTCCATTCATAGAAAATCAAATATTCAGCCAGACTAATTTTCAATACGACCTGAGAGGTACGATGGTTCGTTCCAGAAGATACAATCCAAATACCGTTATATCAGGTCCCGAGCTGACTCCGCAGTGGGGTACATGGGCAAAAGAAACAAATGATACTGCCGGACTTGTTAACCATTTGATCTCTGCTAATCTAGAAGCCAATCTAATGAACAATGTCCAGAACTTGTCAGTAAGAGCGGCGCTTCCTCCGCTTGACGGACTTGTTACAACAAATGCAATATTCAGATTTTGGATATCAGAAACAATTATTTCATTCCGTACAGAGAAGCCGGAAACAAGCGCAGAGTGGATTTTACGCCCTATCCATTTTACAGAAACTTTAAAGTTTAAAGACATAGGTTCGCTCTCCTATTACATGGTAATAAATCCGCAGGAAAATAATGAAGTTACTACTATAAGAACCAGTTTATCATTATGGAGTTTTAAAGCAGAATTCACAGCTACAAAAGTCGCAAGATCTGTATTTGTCCCGACCGATCCTTTATTTCCTTCCGGCGGAGGAAGATGGGAACAGCAAGGACTTCCTTCTTTAAACCCAAGAGAATTATCCTTTACTTATAATCATACGTTTTCTAATATAGAAATTGTAAAAGATTTTTTTACCTTATCATTCAATATTAATACTTCGCTTAACTTTGATTTACAACAGCACACAAGTTCCAGTTTTAATTTATCTTTGGGTTTGCAGATGAATATAGCCGGGTTTTTAGAGCTTAAGCTCGCGGCAGTTTCGCAAAACAATGTTATATGGCGTTATTTTAAAGGTGTTCCCGGCTTTGATCATTTAACATTTATGTACCGCGACGGACCGCAAAACAATCTATTTATTGATCTTGTCGATTCATTCAATTTCTTTGACGATTCAAAACGGCGAAGATCCGGTTTTAAAATGCATAGATTTGAACTAACTGCAACTCATTTTTTGGGAGATTGGGTTGCGGAGCTGGGAATAAACTTCTACCCTCACCTGAGCGCTATGATACCGTCAGTTTCCCAAAAATACGAAATAACAGCGGATGTTTCCTTTATTGTACGGTGGATTCCGATTCCAGAAATAAAATCGCAGGTTAATTATCACGGTAGACATGACAGATGGGAATACTAGCCAGCTTATTAGCTAGCTTATTAGCTAGCTTACTAGCTAGCTTACGTCAGCATACTTGACGATTTTGACAATAGGGATATAAAATTATCTATTATATAAAGAATATAAGAATGGAAGAATGAAAGAATGGGTTTTGACAAAAAGGGTTATTAAGGGGTTTATTTGGAGGACGGGATTACAATAGCTTTAGACAACTGTGAATTGCTTTCCGGAATTTGCGGAGCAAATGACGAAAATCTCAGAGTTATCGAAAACACCCTCGGCGGTTTTATAACTGCAAGGGGCAATGAAATACATTTTGAAAACAGCGAAAAAGCCGCTGTAAAACGCTTTAAGACAATGATCGATAATTTAATTTATGCTGTTAAAGACGGTGAACAGCCTTCTGCTGATTATATCCGCGCTCTTGCAGACGAAACAGAAAAAACAGACAGCTCATATTTGCGTGATTCTATGATTCAGATACCGCATGGATTTAATAGAGTGTTTCCAAAGACAAAAAATCAGGCTCAATACATAAATGATATGAGAGACAACGAGATTTGCTTTTGTATAGGTCCTGCAGGAACTGGAAAAACATTTCTTGCAATTGCACATGCGCTGCAGATACTGCTTTCAAAAAAAATGCGTAAACTTGTGCTGACACGCCCTGTCGTAGAAGCAGGCGAAAACCTTGGTTTTTTGCCGGGCGATCTCGCTCAAAAAATTGATCCTTACCTAAAGCCGCTGTACGACGCAATGGAATCCCTTGTTCCTTATGATGTAATAAATAGAATGGAAGAAACAAGAGCTATAGAAATCGCTCCCCTTGCATATATGAGAGGGCGCAGTTTAAATGACTGCATTGTAATTCTTGACGAAGCTCAGAATACAACTAAAGAACAAATGAAAATGTTTTTAACAAGAATCGGCAACGGCACCAGAGCTGTTATTACAGGAGATACTACGCAGATAGACCTAAAATGCAAACAGGATTCGGGGCTGTTAAATGCCCTTGATATTTTAAGAGAGATCGAAGGTTTAAGCTTTTCATTCCTGCATACAAGCGATGTCGCCCGCAATCCTCTAATAAAAAAAATAATACAGGCATACAATGAAAATGAAAAATGAAAAAAAGAAAATAGACTTTTCCGGCGCTCTTAACCGTTTAAAATCCGGTCCCGGGCTGTTCGGCTTTGCTCTTTGCTGTTTTACTGCTTTTATGGTAATAGCAAGCCAAATAACAGAAATCGAATTTAACATCAGAAACATTCTGGGAGTAATTTTCCTTGTTCTGCTTTTGTTTGTTTTGTATATCCTTCTACGCAGCCGGATGATCCTTGGCAGAGAATTAACTATCCGCGAAAGCTATCTGCTCGCTTCGCTGTCGGGCTCTTATATAATCGGCTCAATTCTCGTAAATAATCTTTCTCCGGGACCGGAAGGATTCCCTGTATCGCTTGCGATCCCGACAGGTCTTGTCATAATACTGCTTGCAGTCTTTATGGGAAAAAGACTTGCAATGTTTATGGCTATTGCGCTTCCTTTAGGCGCATATTTTACAGGCGCTTTTGACAACAATTCTTTTATCATTGCTCTTGTTTCTGGCGCGGCGGCATCAACTGTTCTAAGTAAAGCGCAAAACAGAATGAGCCTTATCAAAGCAGGGCTAATCATTGCTGCGGCAAACTGTTTTGCGGTTGTTGTAGTGCTTCTTTTAAACAAAGCCCATTATTATGATTATCCCGCTCCCCTGTTTTGGGCTGCTCTTAACGGAATCTTCTGCGGCATGTTAACTATCGGGTTTTTGCCGCCGCTCGAACATGCGTTAAACGCCGTAACTCCGTTTAGGCTTATGGAATTATCAGATTTAAACGCACCGATACTTCGCAAACTTTTTACAACAGCGCCGGGAACATACAGCCACTCATTGATGGTAGCGAATCTTGCAGAGCAGGCTTGTCAGGACATCGGCGCAAACGCGCTGCTTGCACGAGTCGGCGCGTATTATCATGACATCGGCAAAATGGATAACCCAGATTATTTTGTAGAGAATCAAACAGATCATAACAGACATGACGAAATAGCGCCGCGTTTGTCGGCAACAATAATAAGAAGTCATGTAAAAGTCGGCGTAGAAAAAGCGCATGGGCTTGGGCTTCCCAAGGATGTTATTTCGATTATTGGAGAACATCACGGCAACTCAATCATCTCATGGTTTTATAACAAAGCAACAGAAAAAGAAGAAACTGTAAACTCAGAAGATTTTTCCTATCCGGGAAGCCCGCCAAGATCAAAAGAATCAGCTGTTGTTATGCTTGCCGATATTACAGAAGCCGCCGTTAGAACACTGACAAAACCTACAGCCGCCAAGATAGAAAAGTTTATTCAATCGCTTTTTGACGCAAAGATAGAACACGGGCAGTTGTCTGAGTCTGATTTATCATTCCGGGATTTGGAAATAATCAAGAAAACATTCGTAAGGGTCCTTGCGGGTTATTATCACACCAGAATTGAGTACCCAAAACAGCCAAAAGAGCCAAAAGAGGAAGAAAATGAATAATGTCGTCGTCAATGCTGACGGGCTTGCCATGCCATCGTGGAGTTCATCGGCAAGTTGTTTTGCTCTTAAGGTATTAAAAAAGATAAAACAGAACAATTGGGAGCTTTCTATCCTTTTTTGCAATGATAAAATTATAAAAGAACTCAATAATCAGTACCGTAACAAGAACGAACCAACGGATATACTTTCCTTCAATCTGGGCGAAACAGTAAAAAACGGAAAAAAAACCTCCTATTTACCGGGAGATATTGTTATTTCTCTTGAGACTTTAAAGGAAAATGCGCTTTATTTTAAAACAACAGAAGATGAGGAGTTACGCAGATTGCTAATCCATGGTATTCTTCATTTAAACGGAATGGATCACAAAACATTAGACAAGAACGAGCCAATGCTTGCTCTGCAGGAGGAGATACTTGATACCCTTAACAGCGAACGGATTATCCGCCGCGGAGGAAAAAAGTGAAATCTAATACCCCTTTTAAAATAAACTCGCAGGCGATAAAAGAGCTGGAAGAAGATCAAAAGCAGATGATCCGCGGGATTGTCGAGCTTTCCGATACTACAGTAAAAGAAGTAATGGTTCCAAGGACAGATACTGTTTTTCTTTCTGCAGAAGATACAAAAGAAGAACTTCTTACCCTAATAAGCGAAAGCGGACATTCACGTTTTCCAGTGTACAAGGACACAGTGGATAATGTAATCGGAATCCTTCATGTAAAAGATGTTTTAAAAACACTTGTTGAAAATAAACCATTTGAGATAAAAGAGCTTGTAAGAAAACCATTTTTTGTACCGGTCTCAAAACACATTGACGGTCTCTTACGGGAATTACGCCGGAAAAAAACGCACATTGCGGTAGTTGTTGACGAATACGGCGGCGTGTCCGGCATTGTATCTATGGAAGACATAATAGAAGAAATAATCGGAGACATTCAAGATGAGTTTGACCATGAGACAGAAGATGTTGTAGAACTCGGCAAGGGAATGTGGCTTTGCGACGCAAGAGTAAACCTTGAGTTCCTTGCAGAACAGACAAACCTTCAGCTTCCTATCGATGATTTTGATACCTTGGGCGGTTTTGTTTTTGATCTTTTCGGCAAGATACCTGTAAAAAACGAAAAAATAGAATACAAAGAACACGATTTTATCGTGCAGGAAATGGACGGCCACAAAATAAATTCTATAAAAATTGTTACTCATAAGAAGGAATGATTGTTTAGTAAGGGGGGGGCAATGAAATTAATAGAGAATAACTCACACAAAGACACAGAGGCTCAGAGGAACAATGAACTCTTAAACAAAAAACTCTGTGTTACTCTGTGTCCTCTGTGGTTTCTTCTTCTCATTTTCTTCTTTACAGTCTCTCCGGCACTGCAGGCGCAGACCTCGGCGCAGGCGCATTTTGAACGCGGCAGAAGCCATATGGCAGAAGAAAACTGGTACTCTGCCATAGAATCCTTCCTTGAATGTTTAAGAATTAATCCCGCTCACGCAGAAGGAACTGCTTCTTTAGCAGAATGTTATTACGAACTAGCCGAGTTTGATCAGGCTCTCAATTGGGTAAGAAGAGCGCGTCAGCTTATGCGCGGAAACATGAGAGTCGCCAATTTGGAAGTATTCACGCTTATCGCGCTAGGTCAGTTGGATGCCGCCAGTACCCTTGTTACAGAGATTCTAAGAGTAGAACCTTACAACAGAGAAGCATTGTTTGCAGCCGGAGAACTTGACATAGCCAGAAACAGACCTTCCGAAGCGATGATCCGGTACAGGGAAGCTGTCAGGCGTTACCCCGACGATCGAAGATTGTTAATTTCTTTGGCGCTTGTTACATTGTCACTCGGCGACGGCGATACTGCTCTTACATATATTAATAGCGCGCTCACACAGCACAGCGGAGATCACCGCGTTTATTATTATGCCGCTTATATTTATTCAATGAACAACAGGGTGACAGACGCAATTCGCTATGCAGAAAGAGCGCTTCACTTTAGACCGGATCACAGGCCTACGCAGTCATTGATGGCAACGCTCCGATACCGCAATGCACAGTACGAAGAAGCCGCGCGGCTTTGCGATATTGCGATTGCCGCAGACAGAAACGATATGAGCGCATGGTACTTAAAAGGTTTGTCATTTATCAGGATGAGACGCTTTAATGACGCAATAACTGTTCTTACAAACGCGCTTAGTATAAACGAAAATGATGAGTTCATCCGCGCTATTCTGGAAGAAACAATTATATCTTCGACCAATTTAGAAGACCCCAGACGCGCAAGGTTCGCTGCTTGGCACTTTAACAGAGCGAGAGGTTTTCGCCAGAGAAATTTAATTGAACAATCTCTTTTTGAATACCGCAGAGGATTGAGACTTAATCCTTTTGCGGCAGACAGACGCGAATACGCGGAACTTTTAAGAATACAGGGTTTCCCTGCGCGTTATCTAGAAGAACTTCGATTCTTGCAGGATCAAGGTATCGCGGACAGAAGCCTTAATGACGCTGTAGAAGCATACAATTCTCTTCTTTCTAACGCATTGTTCAGGCAATGGAATGTTGATCCTATCGATCTTGCGGAGCGGCATTGGAAAGTTGCGGTCTTTGCATTGGCAGGACAATCGAGTTTTCAGCACGCGGATGCGGGCTCTGTAGCGGCAGGAGTAATAAGAGAACTGCTTGTTCACGATCGCAACATAACGCCGCTTAACTTGGAACTTAGACAGCCGTCTTTTTCTCAGGCTTTTAGACAGGCAAGAGAAAGCGGAGCGGATTATTTTGTGATTGTTTCGGTTTCGGAAAACGAACGCGATATTTCTTTAAAAGCAGAAATATTTGTAGGCAGAACAGGATCGCCTGCAGGAACTCTTCATTCATTCCGCACCGGGACTGACAGACTGCAGCATGCTTCGCGCGGAATTGTAACGCAGTTATCTTCCAGTATGCCGCTTCGCGGAAGACTTCTTATCCGCAGGCAGAGTCAAGCATTGATCAATAAAGGAAGAGCAGACGGGATTCAAGCCAATACTGTTTATGATGTGGTAAAACGCGGACGGGTGCAGGTAGCTAACGAAGGAATATCTCTTGTTTACAGCGATGATGAACTTGTAGGAAGACTGACAATCACCAATGTAGACGAAGAAATAGCTATCGGCACTCTGGCAAGAAATGGTTTTTTTGACCGGATAGAGCCCGGAGATGAAATAATTCTACAGACCAGCAGAACACCGCGGCCCGCCGAAGCGGCAAATCCGGAACTGCGCGCGCTGTTAAGATCGTTAAGATAATGATTGAGAAATAATTGAGATAATTATTAATAAACCATTGCGCTTAAGACAGCTTCTATCCAAGAGTTAGCTTCTGGCAGATGGAACGATCTAAAAGTTAAAAATTCCATTAATGCTTCGCGGTAATTTGCGGTAAAGTACAGAGTCTGCCCCAGATAAAATCTAGCACGCGCTTCAACTTCTCTGGATCTCGGCAATGACAAATAACGCTGAAGATTTGTACGCGCCGCTTCCCATTCAAACGCTGTAAAATATTCTGTAACTATCTGGAACAATGCAGATTCTTCGCCGCCTGTCGGAGCGACAAGATCAACGGCAAAAACGCGCGGTCTTTTTAATTCGAGCTGAGGTTTCCCGGGCATTTGCGCCGAATTAATAATACTTTCGGTCTGTGCGCTTAAAGGAACTTTTCCGGGGATTTCTGTAATAAAAAAACTTTGCGGAACAGTATTATGCAATGTCATTACAGGAAGCGGTATCGGACGCAAAGAACGTTCTGCGGCATAATCGCCTGTGATAATAACCGGATTTACTGTCGCATTGATTCCGGGTTTTATTCCCATATCGCCGGAAGCAATTTCATCTTCGTAAATTACGGCATAATACCAGACAAGACCCGGAACAGGATAATCAATAAACGGAGACGTTATTCTTGATCTAACGATAACAGCGTTGAGCAGATCCTGCGGACGCTGAACAGGCTGCGTACTGCGGTAAAGAATGGCATTTCTGCGCTGTTCATCAAATTGATCAGACGCTTCAAAGGTAATAATTACCCTGTCTTCGTTTTGATCTGCTCTTAAATTATAAATGCCTTCCTGTATTTGCGCCGATTCACCAGCAGAAAGATAAACTGTTTCATCATCCTGACTCTGCGCCAGAATTAAACTCGTACTGTTAATCCGCGGAAGTATAATATCATAACGCTGTCCGGCAGTATCGGAAGCTGCAATAAAATAGTAAAGATTTTGCATATCATCGGTATCATCAACAAAAGACTGCTCTCCGTATCTGACAATTACAGGCCGTAAATTAGCGGGAATAGAACCCGAAAAAGGCCGCGCTGATCTAAAAATATATACAGGACCTCTAACATCAGGCGAGTCTATCCAAGTCAGCCTTATCAGGTTGTCTCTTGCCTCAACCCTTATCTGAGAAACATAAGGGGTAAAATCATTAGCAGCTAAACCTGTTAAAAGGCAGGTAAATAAAAAGAGAGAAAAAGCTGCGCAAATAAAGTGTTTTTTCATCCTATTTTAATTTTAATCCTCATATTGCAATCTGTAAAGACCGGAATAAAGTCCGTTTAAAGCTATTAACTCTTCATGGTTTCCTTCTTCTGCAAGGCGCCCGCCGGAAATAACAAAAATACGATCAGCGTCTTTTATTGTAGAAAGCCTGTGCGCTATAACAAAGGATGTCCTTCCTGCAAGGACTTTCTTTATACCAAGCTGAATAAGCCGTTCTGTCTCTGTATCAATTGAACTTGTAGCTTCATCAAGAATAACCACCTGCGGATTATGCGCAATAACTCTTGCAAAACTAATAAGCTGCCTTTGACCGGCAGAAATATTAGACGCTCTTTCGGAAAGCATTGTTTTATAGCCGTCAGGAAGACAAGAAATAAACTCGTCAGCATAAACCGTTTTTGCGACTTCTATAATCTTCTCAGACGAAATATCCAGTCCAAGGCTTATGTTTTCTTCGATTGTACCGGAAAACAACGTTACATCCTGATTAACAGGCATAATAATTGTGCGTAATTTATTAAGAGGAATATTTTTAACCGGTACGCCGTCAAGGCGGATATCCCCAGAGTCAATATCCCAAAGACGGGTTAGTATATTAAAAATCGTTGTTTTTCCGGCTCCCGTATACCCTACTATCGCAGCCATTTCTCCCGGATTTACAGAAAAGTTAAGTCCCTTTAAAACATCCTCGTTCTTTTTATACGCAAAATATACATTGTCAAATTCTATTTTTCCTTTTATAAGATCTATATCATCATTCCCTGTGTCCGGCACATGCTCGTCTGTATCCATCAGCTTAAAAACTTTTTCTCCGCCTGCCATCGCGGACTGCAGTAATGTATATTTTTCTGCAATATCCGTAACAGGATTAAAAAACATCTGGACAAGATTTATAAACGCGATTAACGCTCCCAAAGAAATCGAAGGAGATCCTTCGGTGTAAGATAAGGCCATGCTGCTGCCGACAACAATTACTGCTGCCATTGTTAATGTCGCAAACCATTCAACAATAGGCCTAAATGTCGCAAACACGTACATTTCTCCCAGATTGGCGTTTAATAGTTCGTTGTTTCCTTTTTTAAATTCATTTAGGCTTTTTTTCTCCTGCCTGAATAACTGCACAACATTTATTCCCGCAAGACGTTCTGCAAGATAAGAATATACACTAGAAGAAGCTGTTCTCTGCCTTCTAAATGCGTCCCTCGCTTTTATCCGGCTTATTAAAGTAACGATAAAAACAGGCGGCAAGACAGCCAGCATAACAAAAGACAACCGGGGTGAAATAATAAACATTGTCACAAGAACACCAGCCATCACGGCAATATCTTTTAGGAAAGCGGCAAGAACTGTCGTAAAAAACTCATCCATCGTCTGCACATCGCTTGTAAGGCGCGTAACAATTCTCCCTACCGGATGACGCGACAAATATCCTGTAGACTGCGAAAGCGTCTTTTTAAAAAGTCCAAGGCGCATATCTTTCATTACAGCTTGAGTCATTAAATTGACAGTCAATGTTTGAATAAAAGTAAAACTAAAAACAAACACCAGTATTATCAGATACAGAACACATCCCCTGATTAAGAACGAAGTATCCTTAGCTAAAATGCCGTCATCTATAACCCTCTGCAGTAAAATAGGAAGAAAAAGTTCTCCTAATGTAGAGACAACCAGCGCTAAAAGAACGATAAAAATTAATAGTTTATACGGTTTTAGAAAAGAAAAAATCCTGCGGATAATATTAATGTCCATTTCTTTTGTTACATCATCTGTATCAAAATAACTTTCAGCCATTTTCTAACCTCTGGAAAGCAGCCATGCGGCTATAAAAACCTCCGTCTGCAGCAAGCTGCTGAGGACTTCCCTGTTCTAAAATTTTACCTTTATCCAAAACAATGATATTATCAGAATATTTTAATGTAGAAACACGATGAGAAATAATAATTGTTGTCCTTCCTTTCCTTTCTTTCCATATTGCTTCCAGTATTTTTTGTTCAGTTTCATTATCAACAGCAGAGAGCGAATCATCCAAAACTAAAATTTCGCTGTCCATTACAGCCGCTCTTGCGATTGCTGCCCGCTGTTTTTGTCCGCCGGAGAGAGTTAAACCGCGCTCCCCTACAAGCGTATCTTTGCCATTAGCAAAATTTTCGAGGTCTTTTGTTAAACAAGCCAAATTAACCGCTTTATTAAGATCTTTTTCCAAATCACTCACACGGAGACACTGAGGCACAGAGGTTTCTTTAGTGAGGGAATCCGGTGATTTTCCGTACATGATATTATTCGCTATTGTATCAGAAAATAAATAGCTGTCCTGCGGACTTACCGCAAAAAGTTTTCTAAGTTCTTCCAGCGGCCATTCCCGTACATCTTTTCCAAAAACATTAACGCTTCCCTGCGGCGGATCAATAATGCGCATAAAAGTTTTTATTAGAGTAGTTTTGCCGGAGCCTGTTTTTCCCATAATACCCAGCCACTGTCCGCGTTCGATTTTTAGGTTAATACCTTCAAGAACTTTATTTTCGCCGCTGTATGAGAATTCTAAATTCGATAACTCTATCGCAGGAATAGAAGAATTACCACGGAGGTCACGGAGGATTGGCAACTGTAGTTGCCCGGAGTTTTTAGTACAAAAATCTTCTTCTCCGCGAAACTCTGTGTACTCCGTGGTTATTTCATCTTTAATCGAAGGCACAGTATTCATTATTTCATTTATTCTGCCTAAACTTACAGCGCCTCTTTGAATCATGTTCACAGTAAAACCGGCTCCTATCATCGGCCATATTAACATTCCAAGATAACGGAACATAGCGACAAGGCTTCCCGGGGTCATCTCATCGTTTATTACCCTTACTCCGCCAATCGCAAGCATAATTAAAATCGTAAGCCCCGAAAGAAAAGTAACAAAAGGAAAGAAAAAACCAAAGAGACGCACAAGTTCCATACTTGCTTTGCGGTAATCATCATTGGAATCAGCAAACTTTTTAATAAACCACCATTCTTTTACAAACGACTTAACTACGCTGACGCCTGCAAATGTTTCCTGCACATTGTCGCTTAACTTTGAATACGCTTCCTGTACAGCCCTAAACTTTTTGCCTACTAGCCCCCCAAAGATTAGAATTAAAATTGTAACAAACGGCAGCGGAATAACAGAAATAAACGCGGCTTTGGCGTCTTGTATAAAAATAATAATTAAAATCGCAGTCGCCATAAAAATAAAATCAAAAAGCGCGACAAGTCCCATACCAATTGACATTCTCACTGCATGAAGATCATTAATAGAACGCGCCATTAAATCGCCGATTTTATTTTTTTGATAAAAATCCCATGATAATTTCTGCATATGCGCAAAAAGATCTTCTCTAAGCTGAGTTTCTATCCGCCTTGATGATCCGTTAATAAAGTACCGCCAAAAAAAACGCCCAGCCGAAACAAGCGCCATTATCCCTATCATCCATAACGCAATTACAATAATTTGACTTAATTCATAATTGCCGCCGGCAATAGTATCAATGCCAACACGCAAAAACTGAGGAATCGCAATCTGCGCTGAGTCTACTATAACAAGACAAATAATGCCCAGAATATACCGGTTTTTATAGCGCTTTAAGTACGGAAAAAGTGTTTTGTATTCCTTAAGAGATGCAGAAGGACGGCTCATAAATAACTATTTATTTTTCTTTTTGGCTTCTTCCTGTTTCTTCAGGTCAGTTTCCAGTTTTTGCGACCAGATAGCCAGTTTTTTCTTTATTTCCTGCGATTCATCGTTTTCGGCAAGAACAATATGAAGCCGCCTTAACGCCGACAAATAATTAATGCCTGTTTTAAAATCGAGCGTTTGGCTTGTAGAAAGTTCATATTTTTCCCGGTAGCGATCCGCAGCTTGAGATAATAACTTTTTTATAAGACGCAGATGATAGACGCTGGAATCATAATAAGGAGAACCCATTGCCATATTAGTATAAATATTTTTTAAATCGATTATATTTTTTGCGGCAGTTGCAAAACGTCCTTCTATTTCGACAAAGGTCCATCTCCATTTGGAATTATCGCCGTATGCCTGCTCCAATAAATCAATGGCAAGCCCCATCTTGCAGATTAAATTATACCGCTGGTTTGGATCAAATGACACAATTGCCGAAAGTTTTTCTTCGTAATCAGAAAAAGGAGCGTCTATCATATTACTGACAACTTCTTCCAGATATATTACAGCTTTATAAAGCGATTTTCTTGCGTCATTAAGAGCTTCTTCGTTTTTATTCTTTAATACAGACTGAGAAATGCCGTTTATCGCCATGTAATAAGATGAAAGATTGAGCATTTCATCCGCAAGAGCAAGCTTCTGAAGCGGAGCCTGAGGGGTATTTTTTTTAGCTTCTACCAAGAGTTTTTTTTCTGTATCAAGCAAAGCCTTTGTCATAGTCACATAGTTCTTTGCCTTGTCATAGTACATCTGCCGATCTGAATCAGAAGTTTTCGCCATCAGCCTGCTCCGTATTTGTTAATCAGCTCATCAGCATGGGCAATTGCCGCACTGCCGGCATCTCCTGCCAGCATCCGCGCAATCTCTTTTCTCCTGCCATCCGAGCTTAAAGGCCCGATACCTGTATAGGTTCTGCCGCCTTCGGTTCTTTTTTCTACCTTAAAATGATTATCGGCGCGAACAGCGATACTCGCAAGATGTGTAACGCAGAATATTTGCTTAAATTTGCCTATTTTTGTCAAATACTCCCCTACTTTTAGGGCAACTTCCCCTCCAATACCGGCGTCTATCTCGTCAAACACTAAAGTTTCGACGCCGGAGTCGTCATTACCTTCGATTGATTTTTTTTCGGACAGAAGCGCAGTTTTTATCGAAAGCATTACCCTAGATAGCTCTCCGCCGGATGCAATTTTAGCAAGGTCTTTAAGCGGCTCACCTGTATTTGCAGAAATCAAAAAATCGATATCTTCCGCTCCGTAAGGACCAAATGAGCTCTGCCCTCCTTCGGTTTGCTTTGCGGTTAATACCGTCTGAAAATTAGCATTTGGCATTCCAAGGTGTTTTAATATACCAGAAATAAGACTGCTTAATTTAGAAGAAGCGGCTGTTCTTTTTTCTCTTAAATTCTGAGCTTTGGCAATAATAGTTTTCTCAAGCGCGTTTATTGCCGCTTTTAATTTTTCGCGGTTTTCTTCTGCACTGGTTAACGCTTCTATTTCTGCCTGTGCGCTTGTTTTATGCGAGAGAATCGCTTCTTCTGCGATATCTGAGTCTTTTACATACTTTTTTTTGAGCTTAAATAAAAGCGAAAGCCTTTCGTTTACTTCTTCCAACCTCTTTGGATCAAATGATAAACCGTCTTTATACGCGCGAAACTCTCCTGCGATATCTTCGGCTTCGTAATAGAGGTTTTCGAACCTTCTGTTTACTTCGCCAAGCGAAGAATCAATGCCGGATGCATTATCAAGAGCATTTTTTGCGCGGCGTGCAAGATTCAAAATTGACTGCTCTCCGTCAGTAAAACTCGAAGCAGCTGTGTTTATAAAACCTATGAGTTTTTCAAAATCTGATAATTTTTGCGCTTCGTTTTCTAGTTCTCTTATTTCTCCAAGTTGAATATTAGCTTTTGTAATCTCATCTACAACATAATTTAAAAGTTCTAACCGTTCTTCTCTTTCTTTTTCGCTCTTTAACGACGCTTCCATCGTTTTTCTTTTTTCTGTAAGTTCTAAAAATGTTTTGGAAAAATCCTGCACAGTGTCTTCCAGCCCCGCAAAACGATCCAGATAGCGGCGATGGCTGTCTTTTCTTAGCAAAGATTCGTGATTATGCTGTCCATGAAGATCAAATAACAGAGCCATAAACTCAGTTAAGTCCTGCCTTGTAACAGGAATATTCTGAATAAAGATAGAACCTCTTCCTGTTGTTTTAATATTTCTCCGTACAATTACAGTCAAGCTGGAATCCGCATTTTCTTCAAACTCAATGTCGCGTGTTTTAAGCCATTCAATTACATCTGTGTTATTTTTTTTAATAGAAATTATTGCAGAAACAGAAGCTTCGTCGCAACCTGAGCGGATAATGTCAACTTCGGCTTTTCCTCCCATTAAAAAACCGAGAGAGCCGACAATAATTGATTTTCCCGCTCCGGTTTCTCCTGTTAAAACATTAAATCCGTGACGAAAAGAAAGATTGATAGAATCAATTAGAGCATAATTTCTAATCGACATCTCTTCAAGCATGATTACCTCTGTCATCTTCTGCAGTTAAAAATAATTTACTTCTTAAAGCCGAATAATACGCGCTTCTTCCGTTATAAATTAATTGCGCGCAAAACGGAGCCTGCTTTATATAAATTTTATCGCTATGCTCAAGCGCAAAAGTATCCTGTCCGTCTATCGTTAAGAGCACGCCAGACCTTTGTTTTTCTGCCACTGTGATTACAAGCGTTTGACGCGACGGAACTACAAGAGGCCTGTTAGAAAGAGCAAACGGACAGATAGGATTTAAAATCATAGCTTCCATTTCCGGATCAAGAATAGGTCCGCCTGCCGCCATCGAATACGCGGTAGAACCTGTAGGAGTAGCTACAACAAAACCGTCACAGCGGTATGTTCCTAAATCTGTATCGCCGAAACAAACATCAATCTTAATCAGCTTTGCGATTTCGGTATATGATACAACAGCGTCATTAAGGCAAACATTATTCATTATTGTTTTAGAACCGCGCTCTACAGTTATTTGGAACATACAGCGGTTTACAGGCTGCAGATCGCCTTTTTGCCATTTATCAAAAACTGTAAGCCATTCATCTATGTTTACCTCTGCAATAAAACCAAATGTTCCGAGGTTAACAGGTAGAATCGGAATGTTTTTCTGCGCAAGACAGCGCGCAGTATAAAGAACAGTTCCGTCACCGCCAAGAGAAAAAGCAATATCAAATAAACCTTGCGGCAGCTCTGCGGATTTTCCTTCGAACGAATATAATGTTACATTAACGCCGCGTTTTTCCAGAGTTTCTTTTATTTGTTCCGCCAAACCGGCAGCTTCTTTTTTAAACAGATTAATAAACAATACTGCATTCATAAACTTACTCTCACGGCAAAGTCATTACAAGACGGCTGATTCGCTCTACTTCGGCGGAACGCAGACTCGGATACATAGGAAAAAGAACAGTCCGCAGACACAGCGAATTACTCACAGGACAGTCAGGGCAATGACCTGCGGCTGCAATTGTACCGTCAAATGCGTTTTCTATTTCTATTTCTTTTTTCTTTGCATAAGCGATAACATCTTTTAGCCCTGCTTCTAAAACAAGAGAGAACGAATAATTGCAGTATTCGGACTCGCTTATCGGAACAAACATTTTGTGTTTTGTTCTTGTTGCGAGCGATAAACTTGCTTGTAAAAAAACCTGCGCGATATCACGCCTTCTTTCTATACTGCGCATTATTTCTTTAAATTGAACAATCGCAAGCGCGGCATTAATATCAGGAAGACAAAATTCATTTGCCATAGGCGAAAAAATACGCAGAGCAGCGCTGTCTTTTCTGTTCATTGCAAAAAGCAAAGCGCCGCCGCCGGATGTAAGCATATCTCTTTCTTCCAGTCCGAGAATGCAGTAAACGCCGTCAATTCTTGCGTGAACAGAATTTGTGTCCTGCGGCTGTGTTTCGTTCTTTTCTTTGTCTTTTTCGTTCTTGCTTCCAAGAGAAAGCCAGCTGCCGTAACTCTGCGAAATATCTTCGATAACAGGAAAACCCAGTTCTGCTATTGCGGCAGTATCAGGCACAAAGCCAAGAGTATGATGAAGCACAATTGCGCAGATTTGCGTGTCGCTAACTTGCCCATCGCTGACTTCTGCAGGATTTTCTCCAGAAGCTTTTTTTGCAATCGCGTTTTCGATTAAATCACGGCTCATACATGGAAAATCATAGGTAACATCGCAGAACAGCGGCGTTAGCTGCAAATCCTGCACAACATTTAAATAATAACGCGGAGAAAGAGCCGATAGCACAACAGTCTGCCCGGGTTTTGCTCCGAGAGCTTTAAGCGCCGAATGCAGGGCAACAGCGGGGCTTCGCAGAGCGAGCGCGTAATCAAAAAGAAGCTGTTCTTTCGCCGTCTGAATCAAAAGCCGGTTTCGATCCCCGGGACCTATCTTTTCTTCTACCATGGCGGTTAAAACTGCGTCCATTTCCCTGCGTCGTATAGTAGGAGAAAAAATTTCGATTTTCATGCGCGCGCCTTATCTTCGCAATTCGGCAATTTTTTGAAGTTCTTTTGGATTAAAGAGGTCTCTGATATCAAGAATGATAAGGTAGCCTTGATCCTGACGAACTACCCCTTGTATATACTCAGCGCCAATACCGGCTACCATCTGCGGCGGCGGCTGAATCTCTTCTTTTTCTACAGTTACAACCCGCGAAATCCTGTCAATGATGATTCCAAGTTTCATGCCTTCGATATCAACGATTATAAAACCCGACAATAACTCATCTTCTTCTGAGGTTACAAGCTTTCTTAAATGAAACCTCTTATGCAGGCTTATAATGGGGATAATTTCGCTTCTGAGATTGAATATTCCTTCTACATATGTGGGGGCATTTGGAATTGGTCTTATTCCCTGAACACGGACAATTTCCTTAACATCCATAATGTTAACACCGTAAAGCTCTTCTCCAAGTTGAAATGTTACCAATTGCCTGGATTCTGTTTTAGTTACATCCGCACGTACTGCCATCTTGGTCGTCCTCCCTATATACCATTATACTATTCTAATGTAGCATTTTTTTGGTATATATTCAAGTAGATTATTCTCTAACCCAAATCTGACCAAAGCCCAAAGCTCCAAGCCTTACAGAAGCGGCATATACATCGGCAGCTTGAATCCTCGTAACCATGACACGGTAAATAGCTCCGGTAAACTCAATCGCTACCTCAAAGCCTGCTCCCCGCAAATGCTCTGCAGCTCTGTTTGCAGTGTCTTGGACCGAAAAAGTGCCTACCTGTAAACTGTAGATTCTTCTTGAATTTCTATCGGGTAAACCGGGAATTATCTGTATTGCTTCTGGTCTGACCGGAGGAGGTTGAACCGAAGGGGGCGCCGAATTTGGCAGCGGCTGTGCCTGATTGGAAGCAACCCTTAAATCCGGAACGAGTGTATTAAGATTTGTCGTAAAAGGTGATGGTTCTGCAGGATTTACAGGGGTTGCCGTGCTTGTCGGACGGGTCTGTGAAACCTGCGGGGTACCGCTGTTATTATTGTTATTTGGAGTAACTTGGCTTGTATTTGTTCCATTTTGCCTAGAAATTGAAGCTTCGCGGGCTTCTCTAACTTCTCTGGCTTCGCGAGCCTCACGGGCTTCTCTGACTTCTCTTGATTCACGAGCTTCTCTAGCTTCGCGCGCTTCTCTGGCTTCGCGAGCCTCACGGGCTTCCCTAGCTTCCCGAGCTTCGCGGGCTTCTCTAGCTTCCCTGTCTTCTCTTGCAAACCTTGCTTCGCGCATTTCTCTTGCTTCACGAGCTTCGCGGGCTTCCCTTTCTTCTCTGGCAATTCTCGCTTCGCGCGCTTCTCTTATTTCTCTGGCTTCGCGCATTTCACTTGCTTCACGCGATTCACGCGATTCTCTGGAGTCCATTGTCATTGCCATAAGCCATGCAAGAAATTCCAGAGATTCGCCTCTGTCTGAGGATGAAAACCCGCCCATCGATTCCATGGGTTGATCCCGCGCAGGCCGTCTGCTTGTTTCTGCAGGTTCCTGAGCAGCTGGAGCGGGAGCCGGTGCGGGCGCCGGAGTTGGAGCTGGAGCAGCCGCAGGAGCCGGTGTTTCCGCGGCAGGAGGCTGAGCAGCTACCCTTACAGGTTCTGTAAGTTCGATAATTTGATCTTCTCTCGTTGGCGTAGCAGGCGCTCGGCGCGCAGGAGCGGCGACTGTTAAAACAACATTACCGCCAGCCCTCATTCCTAATGCCGAAAGAGCCGCAGGAGAAAGATCAACAATTCGGTTTAATGAAGGTTCGATACGCCCGACAATAGTAATTTCTACTTCTCTGCCGTTATCGGGGTTAGTAATTTTTGCTCTTGAGTTAATAGGAAGACTTGGATGAGCTCCAACTAATCCATCTGTACTCATCTCCTGGCTTGCCGCTCCGCGCATAGTAAAATCGCCTACCCTTGACTGAGCAAAGACAGGGGAAATCAGCAATATAGCGCCAAAAAGAGCTAAATAGAGCCTTTTCATCACAATTCTCTCCTTATACAATCCCCCCCTATATTTATTTTAAGAAATAATATGCGTAAATGCAAATAATTATAGAAATTTTTTTAACTTTTTATATTGAATTTTTTGAAGTTTTAACTGGAATCTTCAGCTTTTATTGGTTTTACATTGTGGATAACCTGTGGAAAACTATTTGTGTAAGATCCAAAAATATACGTTATAGTGAATATATAAAGGATATTTTTTGAAAAAAAAATTAATTATTATTTTATTATTTTTCTCTTGTTTTTTTGCATACGGACAAATCGATAATAATTATGAAAAAAGCCTCTTTATAAATATCGTAAATATTGGTTTTAACCCCTATAGGGACAATGGTAATGAAGCCAATGGAAGTATATCATTCCAATTATTGAGGTTTAATTATATCTTTGAAAGAAGATTAGGTATTACTCTATCACCTTTTACTTGGTCAAGAGAGTTTGCTATAGATGATATATCCTCAGATTATAGAACTATGAATTTTTTAAATATCGAAGCATACTATAATTTATTTCATAACGAATTATCACCAATTGAGGATGATAAGAGTTTTCTTTTTAATACATCAATAAATTTTGGACCGTATATTTCTATAAATTATTTAAATTGGAATTCCAAAACTAACTTTAGTTTACTTAATATAATATTTGAAACAGGATTACAATTTAATTTTCATTCAGTAATATATGACACGCCGATAGAATCTTTTATAACTTATAGAATTGGATATAGATATATAAGTTTTACAGAAAATAAACATAGTATTTATTTTGGTATTGATGCGGATTTAATACAATTATTTCTTCTTTTAAGCAGAAGATTTATGTAGATTCTCCTTAAATATTATTTTAATTTAAAATTATCAATTATTTTTGTCAAGCGTATTTTTTACATAAATTGTGATAAAGATCATATGGGGAAGAAGTTCACACAGAGACACAGAAAACACAGAGGAGTAATATCTCTTTCTCTATTTTTCTTCTTTGTGCTCTTTGTGTCCTTTGTGCCCCTGTGTGAGTTTTTGGTATTTCTTCTCAGTGAGCTCTGCCATTAAACCCCTCGACAATTATACAGAACAATAGTATTATATAAATATGGAAAAGATAGTATTTAGTTCTCCCAAAAAACACAGAATTATTGCCGTAAGAGATTTATTATACAAAAATAATATACCGGTAACTAGTATAAAACTTTATTTCTATCTTGAATTAAAACGAGGTTCTTTACATAGAGACAGGAATGATATTGTTACAGAAATTATCGAAAAAAGAGACGAATTAAATATCCCTATAGAGAATTTTTACGAAAAACTAAATGATTCGCAAACGTTAGAAATATATGTTAACGAGAATAATGAAGAATCTGCATTAAAATTAATAGAAACTATTAATATAGAAACATTATTTAATGATTGTATATTTAAATCAACCAATTACGATGAAACGTTCGAAAAATATTTATTATTAACAAGAAATATTATCCAATGCGATGATGTCTATGAATATAATGATGAATTCTTGTTATTTATTGATCCAGAGAACAAACAAGAGGCATTAAATTTATTAGAACCCAATAATAAAAAAGGAAATATTTACCAATACAAAGAAGTGCACAATAATCATTCCAAAGTATATGAAACAAATGAAAAAAATCCAATTAGATTTATTCTGCCGATACTAATTATATTATTTATTTTATTTTTTAGAATTAATAATCAGTTTATTATAGAAATAATCATTAATTTTCTTACAGGAAAATAATTACAAGAAACAGCATTTACATGGATTTTATGATAATTTATGTAAAAAATGCGCTTGACAAAAATACAAAAAAAAGATATATTATTTTTATGATCAAGCTGGCGAGAACAATATTTTTAATATTATTTTTTACTACTCTGCTTGCTTTAGTGCCTGCAGAAGATAATAATATTCCATTAACAGAAATTCCAAGTGACTGGCCGATTCGAAATGGTCTAGGTGAAGTAACAATGTTTTTTGGAGAAAATACACATCCAATTACCGGAGAAATATTTTTTCATAATGGTATTGATATCACCACTTATCGTTTTGGAGACGCAGTTGCTGCATCTGCTGACGGTCAAGTAATAACAGCAGGATATGATTATTCTCTCGGCAATCATATCATAATCGAACATAATCATGGTTTTTGCACACTTTATCTACATTTACAAGGTATTACCGTTCATACCGGACAGAATGTTCGGCAAGGGGAAATAATCGGTTACATTGGAAGTACCGGAATGTCATTAGCACCTCATTTACATTTTGAGATTCACCTTAATTCCGAAGCTGTCGATCCGCTCCTTTATATAGGCAGATAATAGCTATGAAAAATATGAAAAGTGACTTTGGGATAAAAGACCAAAGAAGTTTATATAATTATTATTTACTTGAAATAACAGACGAGTTATTAAGATGACCTCTCTGTGCTTCTCGTGAGACTGCCCGGATTTAGAATGCGTTGATACATACGAAGACTTACTTGCCAAGATTAATACATTTTTGAATTAAGGATTTAACCACAGAGTACACAGAGTTACACGGAGGAAGAGAAAAGGCGTACAAAAACTCCAAGCAGCATTAGCTGCAGCCCTCTGTGGTAAAAATTATTAACGATCTATTATCTTTTTAAGCGTGTGGTCTTTTTGGCGCCAGTCTTTGCCGGTTTTTACGTGTAAGTCTAAATCTATCTTCCAGTCAAATACTATTGGAGGTTAGGGGAATCGGCTTACAGTCAAAAAAATCTTGGAGGTTAGGGGAATCGGCTTCCAGTCGTTTGCTTCCTGCAAACTCCTTTCAGCCCGACTACGTACCTTTCGGTACCTCCGTGTACCTCAGCCCTGTCGGGCACGGTACTCCGTTTCGATTCCCCGATTTTTTGATCAATGTTAAATAAAAAGTAATATAAAAGGTATTGTTAATTTTTAAATTATTGGAGGTTAGGGGAATCGAACCCCTCACATCTAGCTTGCAAAGCTAGCGCTCTACCAGATGAGCTAAACCCCCGGTAATTCGAATGTACACAAAAAATAAAATTTAGTCAATGGTTTGACCAAAAACTCTCCTATTTTTTTACCAGCTCGGAGATACCGGTGACAATACCTGCCAGATTCTGAAGCTCTGACGGGATGATTATCTTTGTTGCCTGACCGTCAGCGACTTTTTGCAGGGCTTCTAGGCTTTTAAGCTTGATAAGCGGTTCGTCGGCGTTTACGCCCTTTATCATATTAAGACCGTCTGCTGTTGCCTTTTGCACGTTAATAATTGCCTGAGCCTCGCCTTCCGCCTCACGGATAGCGGCTTCTTTTGCCGCCTCCGCCTGAAGAATAACCGCGGCTTTCTCAGCTTCTGCCTTGAGAATTGCCGATGCCTTCTGCCCCTCTGCGACAAGAATTGCCGACTGCTTTTCGCCTTCGGCTTTGAGAATCAATTCGCGCCTTTCGCGCTCCGCTCTCATCTGCTTTTCCATCGCTTCTTGAATACTCTTGGGCGGCGTAATATTTCTTACTTCTACTCTATTTACTTTAATACCCCATGGGTCTGTTGCTTCGTCAAGAACAAGACGCATACGGTTGTTTATCATATCACGGCTTGTAAGGGTTTCGTCTAATTCAAGCTCGCCGATAATATTTCTCAGCGTTGTTGTAGAAAGATTTTCTATTGCGTTAAACGGATTAATAACGCCGTATGTATATAATTTTGGATCAGTAATCTGAAGAAAAATAACCGTATCAATCATCATAGTTACATTGTCTTTTGTAATAACAGGCTGAGGAGCAAAATCCGCTACTTGTTCCTTTAATGTTACGCGCGCCGCAATCTGATCAAGAAAAGGAATTTTTACATGGATTCCTGTTCCCCATGTAGAAAAGTATGCTCCAATCCTTTCTATTACAAAAGCATTTGACTGCGAAACTATCCTTACATTAGAAATTATTACAATCAATAAAAACGCAGCTAAAGAAATTGTTACCCACATGTTATACTCCTTGGTTTACTTGTTCATTATCGAGAGCGCGGACTATTGCCTGCACTCCCTCTATACGAATTACTTCGCACTTTGTTCCTTCTTTTAATACAGCTGAGCCCTCTGTCTTTGCAGACCAAATCTGTCCGCTTAGTTTAACTTCTCCCCTGTCAAACTCAGTGATTTCCTTGGTCACAAGAGCAGCCTGCCCGACAAGACTGTCAACATTTGTTTTGACAATCCCCATTTTAAATTTTTTAATCGCAATAGGTCTTGTAAAAATAAGCAATACAGTAGAAATAGCCAAAAAGATCATTACCTGAAAAACAAACGGAATCGGCAGAAACGAAATAAAAATCATAACAAGAGCTGCAAGCGCAAACCAGATTGTTTTAAGCCCGAGAGTAACTCCTTCTATGATCGCAAAAAGTATAGTCAGTCCGAGCCATATCCAGTGAAAATGAAACCCTATCCCAAAATCGAATAAAACCTTCATAACAGCAATTTATACTTAATTGCAATACTTGTCAAGATCAAAAAAACAATAAAATACTGTTTTTAACTGCGTTTTTACTGATCTATGAAATTATTACCGTAAGTAAAACTGCTACATAGTGGCACATAGCCGCGAACAATACAAACAAATGCCAGATAGCATGATTATTGGGTATTTTTTTGATTAGATAAAAAATAGTACCCAAAGTATAAAGCCCGCCTCCGATTATAATCATAATCATTACAGGCGAAGGCAGGGTGATAAAAAACATTCTTCCGCCGACAAGCAAAAGCCAGCCCATTGCAATATATATTAATGTGCTTAGGAAGTTGCGTCTTTTAAAAAATAATTCAAAAATAATGCCAAGCAGTACAAGAGACCATTGGATCGAAAGCAGTGTTATGCCAAAGGAATTAAGCATGTACACAAGCAGGAACGGCGTGTATGTTCCGGCGATTAAAACAAAGATAGAAATATGATCGCATATACGCAATATTTTTTTTGCATATTGATTTTGAGTACTGTGGTAAAGCGTACTAAATACAAATAGCAATAAAAAGCTGAATGCATAAATGGTCGCTCCAACCATACCTGCAATATTTCCTGTTCTGGCTCCGATAGCTGTAAGAATCGGAATTGCAGCAACGCCGAAAATAACGCCTATTCCGTGAATTAAAGCATTTACAATTTCATTTCGCAAATCTATGTTATTATTTGCATTGTCAATATTTTGTTCCATAACAATTAGGACACAAAGAACTTAACTTGGTTGCATATCCTTGCTGCGAATATCCATTCTTTTAATTTTACCGCTGATTGTTTTTGGCAGTTCCTGCACAAACTCTACAATTCGCGGATATTTGTAAGGAGCCGTTACGCGTTTAACATGATTTTGCAGTTCTTTGACTAATTCGTCAGAAGCGTCATAACCGCGCGCAAGAACTATAGTCGCTTTTACTACTTGACCGCGCATTGAATCCGGAGCTGCCGTAACTGCGCATTCAAGTACAGAAGGATGTTCCATTAGCGCGCTTTCTACTTCGAAAGGACCGATACGGTAACCTGAACATTTAATAACATCATCATTGCGTCCTACAAACCACAAATAGCCGTCATCATCTCTCCACGCCATATCACCTGTTTGATATGTTCCGTTATTCCAAGCTTTTTGCGTAACTTCTTTATCTCTCCAGTAACCGCGGAAAAGACCGGGAAAACCGGAGTTACCTATTACAGGCGGCATGAATTCCGGTTTATCGGTTATATTCTCATACATATTTTTTCCTGCGCGCGTTATACTCATATTGCCTACAATGCCTTCGTCACATAAAGTGCCGTTATCATCAAGCAGTTTTAGATCAAAGAGCGGAGCGGGCTTGCCCATAGAACCCGGTTTTACAGGCAGCCATTTAAAAACAGCAGCCATTACAGAGGTTTCGCTCTGTCCAAAACCTTCTCTTATTTCTAAGCCGGTGAGTTCTTTAAATTTATTATAAACTTCCGGGCTTAATGGTTCTCCTGCAACTGATGTATGCTTAATAAAACTAAAATCGTAACCGGATAAATCTTCTTTAATAAGATAACGAAACACTGTCGCAGGTGCGCAGAATGTTACAGGACGAAGCCGCTGAATTGCGTCTAACATTCCTTTTGGGGTAAATTTTTCTGTATCATAAGCGCCGATTGCGGCTCCGCAAATCCATTGACCATAAATTTTTCCCCATGCAAATTTTGCCCAGCCGGAATCTGTCTGCGTAAGGTGTACTCCGTTGTCTTCTGCGTTATGCCAGTATTTTGCCGTAACAATATGACCAAGCGGCAGTGAATGATTATGAATAACCATTTTTGGCATTCCTGTAGTACCGGAAGAAAAATATATCAGCATTGGATCTTCTGTAACAGTAGGAACTTTTTCAAATACTTCTGAAGCTTTTTGAATCTCTGCTTGCATGTCAAGATAGCCTTCTGGAATGTTTTTTCCGATTACGGCAATTTTTTCCAGTTTTTGGCAGTTGGGACGCGCAATCAAAATACTTTCCAGCACTTCGGCGTCATCTACAGTAATTAAAAGTTTTACATCCGCTATATTACAGCGGTATTCCAAATCTTTTGCTGTCAGCTGATATGTTCCGGGAATGCAAATGGCGCCGATTTTAGAAAGCGCGCACATTAAAACCCATACGCCGGGACGCTGCTTTAAAATTAATTTAACTACATCGCCTTTGTTTATACCTAACGAAATAAGCGCATTGGCAGCTTTATCAGAAAGACGTTTCATTTCTGCAAAAGTAAAAGACTTCATTTCTTCTGTGTCATCTGTCCAGAGAAGCGCCAGTTTATAAGGCTGAATCCTTGCCCATTCATCTACTACATCATATGCAAAATTAAAATTGCCGGGCATACTACATATGTAGTTATCATAAAAATCCTCGTAAGAATCAAATTCAATCCGCGGCAAATATCTTGAAAGTATCTCGTTCATCTTTTTTTCCTTGTAACTATTCCTGTATAATTGTTAAAAACTGCGCAGTTCCGTTAACAGCGCTTTGCGCATGAGGAAGACGCGCGTCAAAATAAATTGAATCACCGGGATTCAATACATGTTCTGTCTTTACAACAGTTACTTTTACCTGACCTTCTATAATAAAATTAAATTCCTGTCCCGAATGGGACACTAAAGCCGCGGCAGGTTTAGAAGAATCCAGCGTCACAAGCAGCGGCTCAATTGTTCTATGTTTAAAATTAAACGCAAGGCTCGCAAACTCATAACCAGGATACCTTTCGATTTGAACGCCTTTTCCTTTACGGCATACAGCCGCGCTGTCCATCCGCGCTTCTTCGCCTGTAAGAAGGACAGTGACATCGGTTCCCAGCCTGCCTGCAATTGTATATAAAACACTGATAGGAATATCAAGCTCTCCTGCTTCATATTTTTTGTAAGTATCAAAAGAAATATCGATATCTTTGGACATATCAAGCGCGCTGATTTCGAGTATTTCCCTTAATTCTTTTATCCTTTCCGGTACACAGGCTGCTTTTTCGTTCATATATACTCCTTGTCATTATTTCCAAAAAACTAAATCTTTCCAGTTATTAGAAATAATATTATCTTCTTTGTCTCTAACATCAACAGGAACAATTACATTTTCTGTTCCCTTCAGGTCAAACCTGTTTTTCTCTGTTAATAACGATGTTATTTCGTTATTCAAAATAATGTTTACATAATCCTCAATACAGTTTAGTTTTTTTTCGGAATAAATTCCAAAAGCATAACCGGAACAAACAATCGCAGCATTATGAATATCTGTTCCTGCGGTAACCGGCTTGCCGATTCTTTGCGCATAACGAAACGCCATTGCATCAAAAGACGGATCGTCATTTCCGCCGTTTGCCGCTTCTACCGCGTCAACACATCCTGCCGAAAGAACAACGCGCGGAATGTAATCGCGCTGTCTAAACGGATGCGCCTGTACAACACAGCCGCCGGCTTCTCTTACAGTCCTGTACTGCTCTCCTCTTGTCCAATTACGCGCCTGCGGATTCGCAAGCAGCCACTGTTTATCAAGCCCATAAATAAGATAGTCATCGCTGTTGTTGAATGTTTCTTCCCAGCCAAAGAAGACATCAAGCCCCTGCTTGTCCCCTTCTTCTTTTGCTTCTTCGTAACCGCGGCAAAACCGGTTTACCCATTCATCCCAGGGAAGTTTTCTGGATAATGCGCAGTTTGCGTTAAAAAAATGATCTGTTACAATTATACCGGAATATCCCCTGTCAATATATCCTGCGATGTAATCTGCTCCTCCGGAAGCCGCGCATTTACTGACTCCTGCTGTATGGAGGTGAGTCTCGTATAGATAAGCCACAATATATTAATTATATAGAAATTTACTGCTTTTGACTAGTGCCAGCGCTAACTTACTAGTAATAAGTAATCCTAAAATCGCCGTTTACAGTAAAACCAAGACTTGTGTAAAGACGGCGCGCGGCAGTATTATTTTTCTTGACGAACAAAGTAACTCCTTTGCCTTGATTAATAAGCGAAGAAATAAATTTATGAGCCATCCAGCGCGCAATTCCTCTGCCTCTATAATCAGGATGAACATAAACTCCGCCGACCTGAAACCTTGTATAAGAAACAGCGCTTACATTAATTTTTCCAATCAATTTGTTGTCGAGCCACGCAGTTAATATTTGTCCGTTTGCAGTAATATTTGCGATATTCAACCTGCTGACAGAGGGATTGAATATTGAACCTGCGGGAAGCACTTCTTCTTTTTCATATTCCGCCTGAATCGGAGCTAATTTATCCAAATCAGTTAACTGAGGTATTTTTAATTCGATGGCTGGAGTATTTGACAAAACTCCATTTAAAACAGGCTGAACATCAAGGCTCATTAAATCATAATCATAAAAATCCTTAACCTTCATACCCGCCTGTTTTAAAATGTTTTCTAATAAGAGAACTTCGTTTTTTTGCCCTTGTATCGAATGAATTTTCTTTTTATTAAAAAAACCGCCAAGAAATTTAGGCGGCGGAATTTCTTCTTTGCCGAACAACACAGGCATTAATGCGCTTTTTAAATTAATAATTAACGCTTCGATACTTGAGTTGTTTTTTATAAGCGCCCAAACAGGATCATTTAAAGTTAAACATTTTAAAAATCTTGCGCACGCAGATACATATTTATTTTCATTTTTACGCAGTAATAAATCGGCGGCTTCAATATTGTTTTTATCTAATTTTTGCCAGCGGTATTTTTCACCTGTCATAAGGAAGAATTCCCATTGCCGGTATTCTTCCTGTTATAGCAGAAAAGCCTGCGGCAAATGATTCCGGAGCATAACTGTAAACTGCAACAGCTCCGTCAACCCATGGAACATTTTCGATATGAACAGGACTTAATATAGAAAATACAATTATCCTTCTATTTACCTGCTGTAAATTGCGAAGCATTCGTAAATCTGAATGATCGGACAGGCAGAATATTACCGTATCTGCATTACGCGCGCCTATTATAACTTCTGCCGGATCTGTAGAAGGCGAAAAACGAAAACTCGAAGCATTAGGAAAAGCCGCTCTTCCGAATGTAAAAAAATCAGGAAACCTTCCGGCGCCTGTCAAAAAAACACGTCCTGCGTTTTCTCTTGTTACCGGGAATAATGAACCCGGCGGAACAGGTTTAACTATCGTTACGCTTCTTGCCGCAAGATTCAGAAAAAAAGGAGAGCCCTCCGGATAAGGAATCGCCGCGGCGGCTCTAGAAGGATCGGGAATAACAGGAATACTGTTAGGACCGCGCAGATATGTAAGCTTAAGCTCCAATACTCTGCGGGCTGAAGCGCGGACAATCCGCCGGAAATTTTCTTCGGTTCTCATTGAATGCAATAGAAAAACCCATATCTGATCATTTAAAGCCTGCAGATTAGAAAACATTATAATATCATTACCGGCTTCTATTGCCTGTTTTGCAGTAAGATGAGGAGAGCGCAGATATGATGTAGCGCCGATCATATTTAAATCATCTGTAATTATTACACCGTCAAAGCCAATTCTTTCGCGTAACATACTGCGAAGAAAATATGATGAAAGAGACGCGGGGGTTAAACCTCCGCCGGTCTGCGGAAATGCAAGATGACCGCTCATTACAGCGGGCAAACCTTCGTTTACCATCATTCTATAAGGAACAAGTTCTCTATTCCATAAAGTATCATAATCAATTTCTATTCTTGGAAGAATACCATGCGAATCAAGAGCTGTATCTCCATGTCCCGGATAATGTTTTGCTGTCGGAATAACGCCGGCAGCAAGCTGTCCTCTTGCAAATGCAGCGCCGAAAATTCCCGCTCTTACAGGATCATCTCCAAAAACTCTCGGACCTAATAAAACAGAATCACGGTTAGTAAAAAGATCGACAGTCGGCGCAAAATTCATATTAATGCCAAGAAGCGCAAGTTCTTTTCCTATATAATAACCTGATAAGTACGCATCGCGCGGATAACCGGAAGCGCCGATTGCCATGTTGCCGGGAGTTTCGCTTGTATTTCCTTTAACATGACGAATCCATCCGCCTTCTTGATCTGTAGCGATAAGAAGCGGAATGTTATACGAACCTGCAATACTTGTTCTTTGAAGCTGCCCTACTGCTCTTGCTAGTCTTTGCGTATCATTTGTATTCCAGCCGAATATTTTTACGCCGCCGATATTTCTCAGCCTAATCCAGTCCAACAATAATTGCGGCGGCTCTTCTCCGCCCCATGCAAGCATGAATAATTGGGCGAGCGCTTGCTCATCTGTCATAGCTCTTTCGATTCTTGCCGCAAGCTCTCTGGGAGTACCAGAATCATTAAAGCTTAATGAAAAAGCGGGAGTAAAAAGAAGAAAGAATATTGAACCACAGAGGGCACGGAGTTTCACTGAGTTTTTAATGCAAAAACCTTTTCTTCCTCTGTGTGACTCCGTGTACTCCGTGGTAAATTTCTTATTACTAAAGTGCATCGATGTATCCTGCGGCATTGTGGGCTGCTGTCGCTCCATCGGCGGCAGCTGTTACTACCTGACGAAATGCACCGCTCCGCACATCGCCGGCTGCAAAAAGCCCTTTTATATTAGTTGCCATTTTTTGATCGGTTATAACATAACCGTTTTCATCCAGCTGTGCTTTTAAACCGTCTGCGTTAACTAAAAAAGACTGCGGAACAGTTCCTGCAAAAACAAAGACTGCGTCTGTTTCTTCTTCGGTTATTTTATCAGTCACAGTATCAGCTAACACAACGGATTTTACTTTTTGTTCGCCTTTAATCTCTTTAATTACTGTGTTATAACGCACTGTAATATTCGGGTTGTTTAGCGTTCTTTCTACAAGCGCTTTCTGCGCGCGAAAGCTGTCACGTCTGTGAATCAATATAACTTTGTCCGTTAATCTTGCAAGATAACGCGCTTCGTCGCATGCGGCATCTCCTCCGCCGACTACAAAAATCTTTTTATTTCTAAAAAAATTACCGTCGCAGGTTGCGCAATACGAAACCCCCCTTCCGGAAAATTCTTTTTCGCCGGGTACATCAAGAAAGCGCGGTTTTGCGCCGGTCGCCAAAATTACAGCAGAAGCTGTACGGGCTGTTCCGTCGGTAAGATTAACAGTAAAAGTATTTTCTTCCTTCTTTTTATTAATAGAAGAAACGGAGTTTGTTAAAAAAGCCGCGCCGAAACTTTCTGCCTGTTTATGAAGATCCATTGCAAAATCAAACCCTGATTTTTGTTCTATATTACCGGGATAATTTTCCAGAATATCAATAGCCAGAGCCTGACCTCCGGAAGAAAGCTGTTCAATAACCAAAACTTTTAAATTTGCGCGCGCTCCGTATTGGGCGGCAGTCAGCCCCGCAGGGCCTGCGCCAATTATAATAAGGTCTAAATCCGGCATTTTTGCTCCTAATAGATTTTACTTTTTTTTCTATTTAAGATATAGTAAGTTGTGAAGCTAAAACCGTCAATTACGCTGGCGCTCATTTTATTATTTTTTATCCCGCAAATGGAAATTTTCCCGCAAAATTCAGCCGCTCTTCCGCGTCTTGTGCCTGATACAAAAGCTCTCGAATATTACGGGCTCGGCAGGCGCGCCGGAGGCTATACATGGGAAGAACTCGCAGAAATCGCGCTTTGGGCTTCGGGCAATGCCGCTTCTTCAAATTTTGCTTCTAACCTTAATAGAATAAAAACAATGGCTTCTAATTTGAATAATTCGGCAGACTTACCTCCCCAGGGAAAAGAAAGAGCTGAGTTTATCCTTACATTTTTGCACAGAAATGTTTTAAGAAATTATTCACTTTACCAGACAAGGATAGACGGCGTTTTAACAAACGGCAGTTTTAATTGCGTATCCTCTGCTGTTTTATATATTATTCTCTGCGAGTCAGCAGGAATCAGAACCAGCGGAGTGATAACAAGAGATCACGCTTTTGTTATTGTTCATATCGAAGGTGAAGATATCGATGTCGAAACAACAAATCGCTTTGGATTTGATCCGGGTAATCGCAGGGAGTTTCACGACCAATTTGGAAGACTAACAGGTTTTACTTATGTGCCGGCGCAGAATTACCGTGACCGCCAGACAATCAGTAAGATAGAACTCATATCGTTAATTATGAATAACAGAATTGCAGATAACGACAGAGCAAGTAACTTTGCAAACTCCGTTCCGATTGCGATTGACAGGGCAGCTTTATTATTCGGCGAATCATTAATAGTAAATGCAGAGGCGTATTCTTCTGTTTTTTTATTTTCTGATCCAAGAAAAGATATCATGGACAGATTGATTAATTACGGCGCGTTTCTTTTAAGGGCAAACAGGGAAGAAGAAGCGATTCGCTGGGCAGAGGCGGCATCATCAATGTATCCCGATGTAAACCGCTGGGGTGAATATTCTCTTGCGGCAGTAAACAACAGAATAACCAGATTTGTCAGAGACAGAAGAATTGCTGATGCAAAAAATTTTTTAGAAAACAATAAAAATATAATAACAGAAGAAAGTTACCTTCACCTAGAAATAATAATAATAGACGCTGATCTTTTAAACCGCGCAAATGCAAGCAGTACTGCCGAGCAGGGCGACGCAATAATAAATGATATTGAACAAGCGCTAAAAAACGGAAAGACCACAAGCGGCAGAGCGGCAGAATTAATAACATACACAGTTCAAAGAACGGCGGCGGCTCTCTGCGCTCCGCCTGCAAGAAACTGGCGTGCGGCAATTAATTATATAGAAGCTGCTGCAACACGCTTTGGAGAAAACCGCGAACTGGAACAAGCTCTGCGCACATACAGGGGAAATCTCGCAACTGATTACCACAATCGTTTTGCCGCCGAATGGAACAGAAGAAACTATGACGAAGCGGAAAGGATATTGAATGAAGGGCTTGCTGAATTTCCTGATAATCGGCAGTTATTAAATAATTTGGAAACTGTAAACCGCCATAAAGCAAGGTAAAAACCAAAATTCTACCACGAACCTCACGAACACCCACGAACCTTCGCTAAGATATCGAAGCAGTGGTTCGTACTGGTTAGTGTGGTTCGTGGTTAAAATTCTTATTATTATTTTGCGTAGTAGTTAATTAAACAGCCATCGATTAGGATTTGCCTTTCTGCGTCTGTCAACTCGCCCAGCGTTGCTTTTATCTCAATATTATTCCCTAACACATAGCCGATAATTTCTTCTTTCTTTTCTTTAACTGCGGCTTTTATTCCAGGAAAGAAAATATAACTGTCCAATTTAAAAGCGTTTTCGTCGGTGATTAAAAACGGCAGGATTCCCCAGTTAATAAGATTGGAACGATACCGCTTAGTAGCATACTCTAACGCAAGGTTTGCGCTTGCACCAAGCACACGCTGGCAGGAAGCAGCCTGCTCTCTTGCAGAACCATCGCCCGGCTTTTTGGCAAAAATAGCGCTTCCAATTCCTAAATCACTAAATGTCATTCCAGAGCAACCGTCAATTTTCTTTATATAATTACAAATATCATTTAAGTTTCCATCTAAAATACCACGGATATTATCAGGAATATGAGAAGCATTACCTTGTCTGTTTTCTTCCATTTCCAAGACTTCCTTCGCTCGTTTAACATAACCAGGATCTTTTCGGCATAATGTAAACTCCGCTAACTTTAACGGATTGGAACGATAAGACGATGTCTCGCCAGACGGAATAAGTTCGTCTGTTGTTGTAACAGGGTCTGTTATGTAACTAACAACTTTTATTAACAGGTTTTCGGGTAACGCAGGCATTTTTGGCCAATCTTTAATATTGGGACCAAATTTTAATTCTTTTTTTGTATCAGGCTCACCTGTACCGTCATAAACACGTTTATCGTATACGCTTTTATCAAAGAAAAACTTATACTTGCCGTACTTTGCATTAATTTCTGTTGCAGCAGTAATTTTTCCGCCATTAATTGCAGAAGCTGCGATTGAACGAGCATCCATTAATGCAACCGAAGCAATCTGCCCGTCGTTTGGTTTGGAACCTTCGCGGTTCATAAAGTTGCGCGTAACATGACGAATCGAAAGTTCGTTATTTGCAGGCGTATCCCCTGCGCCAAAACACGGACCGCAGAAAGCTTCACGCACAAGAACGCCTGCTTTCATAAATGTTTCTACAGCGCCGTTTTTAACAAGTTCTAAAAATGTCGGCTGGCTTTCGGGGTACACACTCATTGTAAAGTTTTTGCTTCCAATATTAGCGCCTTTCATTATATCAGCCGCCGCCATTATATTTTCAAAAATACCGCCGGAACATCCTGCAATAATCGCCTGCTCTGCCCATACTCCGCCATCGTGATACTTTAATCCAAGATTTAAGTTTAACCCTGTCTTTTTGTTTTCTTCTTCTGTTTTTGCTAAAATATCTTTTGCGTTTGCCTGCAACTCTTTAATCGTGTATACATTGCTCGGATGAAAAGGAAGCGCAATACATGGCTCAATTTTTGATAAATCGATTTTAATAAAACCATCATAGTATGCGACATCTGCAGGTTTTAATTCTTTGTAATCTCCTGCTCTGCCTCGCTCTTTTAAATAATTTTTTACAAGATCATCCGTTATCCAAATCGAAGACCAGCAGGCAGTTTCGGTTGTCATAACATCGATACCGTTTCTAAAGTCTATCGAAAGTTTTGCGATGCCGGGGCCGACAAACTCCATAACTTTATTTTTTACAAAACCATTGTTAAAAGTGGCGCCGATTATCGCAAGGGCGACATCCTGCGGCCCAACACCTTTTTGCACCTCACCTTCAAGGTAAATGCCAACGACAGGTGCGCACGGCATATCGTAAGTTCTGCCAACAAGCTGTTTTGCAAGTTCGCCGCCGCCTTCGCCAACCGCCATTGTACCAAGTGCGCCGTAGCGGGTGTGGCTGTCAGAGCCAAGAATCATCTTGCCGCAGCCTGCCATCATTTCGCGGTTGTAGCTGTGAATTACTGCAAGGTGGGGAGGCACATAAATACCGCCGTACTTCTGCGCGGCAGAATGGGCAAAAACATGGTCATCCTGATTTATCGTGCCGCCAACGGCGCAAAGACTGTTATGGCAATTTGTAAGCACGTACGGCATCGGGAACTTGTCCATTCCGCTTGCCCGCGCTGTTTGAATAATCCCAACATAGGTAATGTCATGGGAAGTAAGCGAATCGAATCGCAGCGTAAGATTACGCATGTCAGTACCCTTGTTATGGGCAGCAAGAATCCCGTAGGAAATCGTGCCGGTCTTAGCCTGCTCTTTAGAGACGGTCACGCCCTTCTGCGCCAGTTTAGCAGAAACGTCAGCGTCGTCAGCGATAATATCTTTTCCGTTAACAAGATAAGCACCAGTATTAAATAAATTAATCATATATTCTCTCCAAAAATTAACCACGGAGTACACGGAGTCACACGGAGATAAAAGAAGAGTTATCGAATAAAGAACTCTGTGAAACTCCGTGTCCTCTGTGGTTTTATTCTTTCTTCTCTTCCTTCAATTTTACCATTTTACCGCTTTTGTTTCTATATTCAATCTCGGGCTTATATTCGTGCAAATTCAGGGCTATCTTGGGCTTATATTTGTGCAAAATGGCTTTTTTGCCAAGGAAAAAACCTCAAAATACGGACTTTTGCCAAGGTAAAAGTTGCAAAATATAGACTTTTGCCAAGGAACATTGTATAATTACTATATGAGAAGGCAGGCGATAGAAGACCTAAAAAACTGGAAAGAAAGGCCAAATTATTCCCGTAGAAGTAAAATCTTCTATCAATCTTAAAGCAAAAAGCCTTGTCGTATATCGAGAAAAATTTAATCCAAATATCGAAATTAGAACATCTCTTGCCAACTATAATAAAACAAACAATCTGTTTGACATACCGCTTTACATGCTGGGAGAATTGAAAGAGGTACTTGAATAATTGCTACACTAATTGTATGCCGTTGGGAATGTAGTAATGGAATGATGAACACATATAGACTTATTGGAATCATTAGAAAATTTTATCCTAACACCTTTATCAGGTTTTTGGGAAATTTAATAGTTTTTGCTTAATTTTCTGTGTACAAAATGATGTCAGCATAGACAGCACAAATGTAACAAGGTGCGTAATATAAATATTCCCGATAAAAGCCACAGGAAATCCGGTGCACTGCCAATTAATACCGATAAAAAAACATTATCTTTATCCCAAGATACTCTAAACATCTCCAAAAATGCAGGTTTAGGAAAAACTTCCCATACAAGCAAATTAGAACTACGGAACAAAGGATAAACAGCCGCTCCGCAAATTAATGACAAAGCGGCAAGTATGAAATATACATTCCTTGCTTTTAAATCAGTGATTCTCGCAAGCACAGTTATTCTCTTCTGCACAACCTGTACAATCAATAGTACAGCAGTTTTCATGCGACGAAGGAAAACTGGTGCAGGCGCAGATCATAGTAATTACTAGAATGGATAACCATAAAATTAATAATTTGTTATTTTTCATATTTAGCAATTACATCTTCCCATAGTCCAGTTTGCAACATTACATCTACTCTGCCCGCATGCAAGTCCCCAATCACTGCAACCACCAGATCTGCTTCTTGGACAATTTGGAGTACTAGAACAGCCAATAAACAATAATCCTAATACAATAGCGAGAACAAAAAACACCTTTACTTTCATAAAAACTCCTTTCATCTTTTTTTTGCGTAATTTTAAGACTGACAATCTTATATTACTTACATCTGACATAATACACTTAAATATAAGTAATGTCAACAGATAATTGCGTATTTTTAGGTAAAATCTAAGAGTATGGGGTTTAAGGAGAATCTGAAGGCTGAATTGGCTTATAAAGATATTCTAGTAAAGGAATTAGCCGAGCTTTCGGGGATAAATCGGCGCACTATCGACAATTATCTGCGGGAAAACGGCTCTGTCCCCTCTGCAGACGCCGCTGTCCACATAGCCGGGGCTTTGGGGGTAACTGTAGAATACCTCATTACAGGTGAGGAACAAAAAGAACGAAATAACCCGCCTTTGGGTCCTGACCCCAAAGTTATCCTTAAAAACATCGAAGCCCTTAATAAAAGAGACAGAAAAATCGTTCTTAACCTTATAAAATCATTGAAAGATATGGAAGAATCCGAGAAAAAAGGGTAAAACAGCATTTTTTTATGAGTATCCTACAGTATCTTTTTTACCACAACCAAGGCAAATCATATTTTTGAATATTTTCATCAATAGTTATTAATGTCATGTCTTCGGTCATTGCCGTTGCTATAAGCAGACGATCAAAGGGATCTTTATGATGCTCAGAAAGATTGGGAACTAATCGTAGGTACTCTCTGGCAACAGGCAATGTAAAAAACCCGTTATCATCTATCATGCGGAAAAATTCCGGCAATCCGCCGTCAAGCTGTAATTTACGGTTTCCAAGTTTTATTGCAATTTCCCATGCTGACGCAATACTGACGTATTTTTCTGTATTAATATCAAGTATTAATGTTTTTGCCTTATCCGACAACAAAGGAGAATTCTCTGCAAGCCATAAAACAACATGTGTATCCAAAAGATATTTCATTACATGTATTCCTTAAATTCTTCCATTGGTTCATTAAAATCGACAGCCATTTTAATCTTTCCTTCCCATCCTCCAAGCTTTGCAGCTTTAATATCAGGCTTGGAAATATCAAATGGAATCGCCTGTCTATAGACAATTTGATTTAAAAAAACATTAATGGCTGTAGACATATCAAGACCTAAATCTGTAAGAACCGATTGAGCTTTTGCTTTTAATTCACTATCAGTGCGTATATTTATATTTGTTGCGGACATATTAACCTCCATAAAACCATTCGTATTTTGTTACTTTTAATATATCATATTGTAAGCACGTTGTCAATACGTAAAAAATTGAATTCATACCTGGCGCCAGCCGCTTTTTCCTCTGTGTCCTCTGCTCCTCTGCGAGCGCTGTGTGAAGTCTTTTCAGATTGCATTTTATCCGTAGCAGTTGCTTTTTTACCCATTTATCATATCAAATATAATTCTTTCAATATCACTGCGAAACTCTTCCCAAGAAGGCTTTTTGGTCCAAGCGATTGTTTCAAACTCGCTTTGGGGCATCCCTGTTAAAATGTCAGAAATAAATGTTAATTCAATCCCTGCGTCTTTTTGCCTTGCATCTTTAATTGTTTGCGCCCAATTTATCGGCTCATGCAGAGCGATTTCCCTTATATCAACTACATCCTTTGCACTAAAACGAAACAATGCTGATATTTTATTTGTTAACATGTTACGGATAGAATCTGTTCTGTAATATAAATCGGTTTTAACAATATCGCCAAAACGAATTGCAAGATCATTTGCAAAATCTAACTTTAACAAAACATCAGATTTATTCCAACCTACCTTAAAAGACGTAAATGTATTATTACTGATAAAATCTACTTCAGTATCCCAGAAAAAACCAGCTTCTTTTAATTTAAAAAAAACTTCTTTTACCTGATCTAAATAATCAACTGCGTCATTTAGAAAAAAATCCAGATCATCAGAATAACGGTGATTATAGTACGCTCTGCTTAGCGCTGTACCACCGGTTAGAAAAAACTGGACGCCACATTTGCTTATAGTGTTCATCACCCCATCTTGAAGGGGGTAAAGGTTCTCTTCGTAATACTGCGAGGGCAAAATCAAAATGATACCTCCTACTTTTTGGCCAAATACGCCTTGCTATTTCTTCTGTATACAGTTCTTTTATTGCTTCAATCCCCCAAAGCGCTGTCACATAGTGCCATGGCAGCCGCTCAAGGGAGCGGACAAACAGCCTGTCGCGGGTAAAAGCCCCTGATGATTGCAAACGTCCTTCAATAACCAAGAGCATATCCTCATGAGTATCCAGATAGTCCCAATTAAGGTTTCTCATGAGTTTTAGTTTTTCGTCATAGGTTAAGTTCATCATTATTTATATTGTAACATACAATTTAACACTTATCCAGTCTTCCTCTGTGTCCTCTGCGAGCGCTATGCGAAGTCTTTTCAGATTGCATTTTTAACGGCTGTCACTGTTTTAGCAAAATACCTGCTCTTTTCCTAATTATCGCAATTATATCATTACATACCGGAACTTTTTCAAAACTTAAATTGCTGCGAAGGGTTTCGGCAGTAGAGACAATATCCGTAAACTTGGATTTTACGGTTTTCATCATGTTTGTCGCATTTAGTCCAAGATGCCCGAATAAAGACGTAAAATCGTTTTGTTTAAGAGAAGCGTATTTTCCCTTGCCGTTAATAAGCATTGCGGTGCCGTGATCTACTATCTTTTGCGGATATACTTCTGTAGACAATAAATCATAAAAAGGCGCAAGCTTTATTCCGTTTTTTGTATGTAAGAGCGAAATATTCTTTGCATGAGCATCTGTGTTGCCAATAAGATAATTAAAAATAATCCACTCAATAAAACGAGTATAATCCGTAAGTTTATTTTCAGAAAACTTTTCTATAATTTTAAAACAATCTTTTAAATTCGCTCCGCCACCCGCCTGATATTTTTTATTTGATACAATACCAAGCGCCTGACAAAAATCTTCCTGATGTATACGATGAACAACCCCATCTTTTACTTGCCTGTCGTATCTCTCTATTTCCAGAAAAGAGCAGTCTTTTACTGTTTTTATTTCTGTATTTGGAATATCCATTTGCATAATTTGCGCAAGCTTCATGCAGAATAATTCATTTTCCAGTAAATTGGGAAATCTTTTATTGGTTATTTTTATAATATGCGTTGTAGGAAATGTATCACTAGATCTATAATATCGATTATTAAACTTATACACTGCGAATTTGGATTGCGCTCCCGCAAGAGAAAGACGCGGAGGATTTTTAAGACTGGTAAGAAGCGGATCTTTTGGCAGTCTTTCAATTATTTGTAATATCTTAGAAGAAGTAATCTCATGCAAGGTATTGTCATTTGTATTAGGTTCTGTTTCATAAAAAGCAACAGCACCGGCGCAATCACTGCCAAATCTATCCAGTATAGAATATACTTTATTCCCGCTTGTGTGGTCTTTTGTAAGAATCTCAAAAACATCACCTTCCGGAGTAAGGTTTTCAAAAAACGGGAAAGCAATCATATGCGGATATTCTTCTGATCTTAATGGCAGGTTAACAGACAAAGGCTGTACTCCACCATCCATGCTGTCATATTGAAATGAAAACTGCAATAATTCATTTTCACGTAACGTCCCTATTTTTTGGTCACATAGATATACATTTAATTCCCGGTTCATTTACTCTCTCCTTTAGAAGAAAGCGCTTCTATATTCATGCCAAGAATATTTGCAACACGCAAGGCTTTATCGAGCTGTACGGTAGGCTTTCCGTTTTCCAGATCGCCTATAAAACGCACACCAGTATTTGCCGCCGCCGCAAGCTGCACCTGAGTAGCGTTCTGCTCTTTACGATACGTCCTGACAGCCGCACCAAATGATTTTCCATCAATAATTTTCATTTTTTACTCCATCTTACCGTACAGTAAGATTAATGCATTTTTCAAGAAAAGTCAAGTTATTATTACCGATCGGTAATATTTGTTGATTTTAAAGCTTTTTTAACCATTTCTTACCGTACGGTAAGAAATAACAAAAATCTAGCCAGTTCCCATTACCCTATTACATAAATCATTTATACATCATACTGTTAAATATGAACGAACTTGACCTCCATTGGGTAGATGATGATCCGGACTTGTTTATAGAACCGGAAGGCGTTTATTGCAAAGATATTGACGAAATAATAAAGCGTATCACAGAGGTTAAAGATACCGTAACAAAAATAAATCTTGATAACCAGCATTCATTAAAAGAAATACCTGTTATTTTAAGCGAATGTACGCTCTTAGAAGACTTAAATATTTCGCACACAGAAATTACTGAGATCCCAGATTTTTTATTTACACTGCCTGCATTACGATCTCTCTCCTGCTGCTGCAGTAAACTTTCCGGTTTTCCAAGGGGGCTCTTAAAAGCGCAAAACCTTGAATACCTTCATATAAGAATAAATATAAAATGGGTAATACCGGAAGAATTAGCTTCTCTTAAAAACCTTAAAACAGTAATTTTTGATCTTTACTCTGATTCGGCGCTTCCAAAAAAACTTGGAACTTTGCCGAATCTTGAGGACTTTTCGATTTATATAAAATATGACGAAGGCTCTGTGCCGTTAATACCGGATTCATTTAACAATCATCCTTCGTTAAAAAAAATAAGCATTCACGAGCCTTTTTTAAGGAACCGTAAAACTTTAAATCTGGAGCACACTTTAAAAACATTATCTTCCTGTAAAAAACTGGAATCACTTAAATTAGGCGGCTTTATAATTAATAACGAACATCAAAAACTTTCTAAACTTATTAATTTAAAAGAGCTGGAACTGAGGCATTTGATTGCAGACGGAGATATATTTAAATCCATAACCGGTCTGCAAAATCTCGAAAAACTCTGCATTTGGGGAAGCGAACAAAAAATTACAGCGTTACCGGACATTTTTAGCAATTTTCCCAATCTGCATTTATTTTCTTTTGCAGGTAATTTTATTACGGAGCTTCCGCATTCATTCTATAAATTAGAAAAGCTCACATCGATAGAAATAGGCAGTACTGGAATTTCTGTAATAGACAATAATATAGGTAATCTAAAAAATCTTGAATCTGTTCATTTATATGACAACATGCTTTCTGCACTGCCCGATACGATATTTGATCTGCCCAATTTGACAGTGCTCAATATAGAAGAAAACTTATTTAAACAAAAGGAAAGTCAGGAAATAAAACAAAAAATTAAAGAACTTAGCGGCAGCGGAAAAAAGATAGAACTTTTAGACGAAAGACAGGGACACAGATATATGGTAAAAAAACTGCGTACCCTAAAAAATATTACAGAGATGGATCCCTTTATCTACTATAAACATTGCCTTGACGCGGTAAACGAAAATCCTTTTTCTTTAAAATACGCAGACAAAGAAAAATTGAACGGGACAAATTATTATGCGGAACTGTGTATCGGCGCTGTAAGAAAAAATTGTTTTGTTTTAGAAATTATTGATCCAAAAATGCTGACAAAATCACATTATTTTCATATTTGTCTGGAAGCCGCAAAAAGCCGAGAAAGCAGGCATATTTTTAAATTAATCAACGAAACATTGCTGACAGACGATGAATATATTCAAGTTTGCTTAGAAGCGGCGCTTCATAATAAAAGCGAAGACTTTCTGGTTTATTTAAACAAGGGTTCGTTCATGTACCGCTTTGGCAGAACAATCTACGAACGTATCTGCTGGGCTGCGGTTTTGCACTACCCGCCCGTAATTAAAAACATGATTGAGCCGACAAAAGAAATATACGATATCGTAGAAAAACGTATAAAAAATAAAAATAACTCTTGAGATTTTATCGTAAGATCTGGTACAATTCCTTATGCCTCTGATAATTATACAAGTACTAATTTTTGCATCCCTTGTCCTTTCGGTTTACATGATCGTTGTTACTCTGGAACGCTGCCGAAGCGACAAACGATATGCTTTTGTGTACTGTATTGTAACGATTATTTTCTATACGCTGGGTTACTTAATCGAAATAAGCTGCGGAAACACAGAAGGCGGAATCATTGCAATAAAGATAATGTACGCTGGCGGCAGTTTTATGTCTCCGCTGTTTTTCTTCTTCGTCGCCGATTACTGCGAAGTCCGTATACCAAAAAAATATTACCAAATACCATTGCTTATAGTACCGGTTTTTCTTTTTGCCATTGTTTTAACATTTGATTATCACACTCTTTTTTATTCAAGTTATGCTTATGATTACGAAAGCCCGATTCAAAGCATGACAATCGAACCGGGACCATTGTATCTGATTGGAACCTTTTATCCGCTTTTTTGTATTGTTCTTTCATGTATAGTTTTAATCAGAAGTATAATTAAACAAAGCCGCGGGCGGCGCTTCGGCCTTATACTATTATTAGCAAGCGCACTTGCTCCGTTATTTGCAAATTTTGCATACGTTATTCTTATGTTCTATTTTAGAACATATTTTGCTGGTATAAACTTTACTGCTTTTGTAATGATCCTTACCAATTTTATTTTTTATTATAATGTTGTACGAAACGATATGTTTGATCTCGCGCCAAAAGCGCATGCTATAACGCTGGATCTGATTCGTGACGCGTTTGTTGTTCTTGACTACGGCATGGCATTTACAGGCGCAAATAAAAAAGCCCATGAACTTTTCCCTGGTTTAAAAGAATATCAAAAAGGCGCTTCGATATTTTCATTAAAAAACTGGCCGGATAAACTTTCTAATGAGCTGGAAAATGCAAATCTCAGCTCTGATGTTCAGCGGGAACTGGAGTTTACTCTTCCGCATAAACCCGGAAAAATTTATTCAAGCTGGCAGAACAGGATTTCATCAGAATCGGGAGCAACTCAAGGATGGATCATTTTAATTCAGGATGTTACAGAAACCAAAACATTGATCCGCAACATAGAAGAAGCGCACCAAAAACTCCAGTACTTTAACGAAAACCTTCGCCGCGCTTTTTCGACATATCTATCAGAAGAAGTTGTAGAAGAAATTGTAAGCGATCCTACAAAGCTTCAGCTCGGCGGAATAAACCGCCATATGACAGCGCTTTTTACCGACATAAGAAAATTTGCAAGTATATCAGAAGCGTTAAATCCCAAACAGCTTGTTGATTTATTAAATTATTATCTTTCTACTATGAGCGATATAATTCTTGAACAAAAAGGAACGATAGATAAGTATCAAGGCGATGCGATTATTTCGTTCTTCGGCGCGCCTCTGGAATTAAAAGATCATGCTCTGAGAGCTTGTCTTGCCGCAATCATGATGAAACGTACAGAGAAAAAAGTAAACAAAGACATTCACGATAAAAATATCAGCCCAATTCCTATCTATACAAGAATTGGAATTAATTCCGGCGAAATGATTGTAGGAAACATGGGCACACAAAAGAAAATGAATTACACTATTATCAGCAATGCCGTTAACCTTGCCGCGCGGCTGGAAAGCGTAAATAAACAATACGGAACATGGATACTCGCTTCGGAAGCGACAATTCAGGAAACAGAAGAACAGCTTCTTACACGGCGGCTCGATCGCATTAGAGTTGTGGGGATTCAAGAACCTATTCGTATTTACGAAATTCTTGAGACAATAAAAGACGCTTCTGCCGAAACCTTAAAACTCGCACAGCTCTTTAACGATGCTTTTAATCTTTTTGAATCACAAAAATGGACAGAAGCAGAATCAAGTTTTAATAACATACTGACACAGTTCCCAAATGACGGTCCTTCCCGTGTGTTCTTAAAACGCAGCGCCAAATTCAGGGAAAATCCTCCTTCGCCCGATTGGGACGGCGTTTTCAACCTGACAGAAAAATAGACAGCTAATATCCTTTAACTATATTGAATAACAATTAATTTCCCGCTATTATGAGCGTAATGGCACAAACAAAAAACACGCGTAATTTTTGCATTATCGCTCATATCGACCACGGCAAATCCACCTTGGCTGACAGGCTCATTCAAAAATGTAAGATAATCGATGACCGCAACTTTCAAAATCAGATTCTTGATAACATGGATATCGAAAGAGAACGCGGTATCACTATAAAGAGTCAAGCTGTCACTATTCCATACAAGGCAGCTGACGGCGTTGAGTATATTTTAAATCTTGTTGACACTCCGGGACACGTTGATTTTACTTACGAAGTAAGCCGCGCAATAAACTCCTGCGAAGGCGCTTTGCTTTTGGTTGACGCGGCTCAGGGAGTGCAGGCGCAGACGCTTTCTAACATGTATTTAGCGTTAGAACATAATCTCGAAATCGTGCCGGTAATTAACAAAATCGACATGCCGGCGGCTGATATTCCGCGCGTTAAAAAACAAATTGATAAAGACCTTGGCCTTGATTCTGATACTGCAATTGCGGTTTCCGCGCGTCAAGGCATTGGCATTGACGAACTTTTTGAGGCTATTATTAATCAGATTCCGCCGCCAAAAGGCAATCCTGACGCTCCGTTACGCGCACTTATTTTTGACTGCCACTACGACCCGTACCGCGGCGTAGTTGTGCATCTTAGATTATTTGACGGCAAACTAAAAAAAGGCATGAAGATTACATTTATGTCTAACGGGTCAGTTTACGAAATAGAAACTGCAGGCGTGTTTAAACTTGCGTTAGTCGAAACAGGCGAGCTGACGGCTGGAGATGTCGGCTATATTATCGCCGGTATAAAAACTGTAAGCGATGTCCGCGTAGGCGACACAGTAACGGGCGCTGATAACCCCTGCGATTCTGCTCTGCCCGGATTCCGCGAAGTTAAACCTGTTGTATTTTCTTCTATATACCCTGTTGATTCCAATGACTACGAAGAACTTCGCACAAGCATGGAAAAATTAAAATTAAACGACGCTTCTCTTATATACGAAAAAGATTCATCAGCGGCGCTTGGATTTGGTTTTCGCTGCGGCTTTTTAGGTTTATTACATCTAGAAGTTATTCAGGAACGGCTCGAGCGCGAGTTTGACCAGTCAGTAATTTTTACCGCTCCTTCTGTAAAATATAAAGTAAAAGTTAAAGGCGGCGAAGAAATGTTAATCGATAATCCTGTCGACTATCCTGACGAAGGTCGTCTTGAAAGTGCAGAAGAACCTTACATCCGCGCGGCAGTAATTACTCCAACCGATTACCTAGGAAACATCATGACTCTCTGTATGGAAAAGCGCGGAATACAAACTAACATGACATATCTTGACGAGAAAAGGGTCGAAATGATTTTTGACATGCCGCTTGCAGAAGTCTTGTTTGATTTTTACGACCGCCTTAAAAGTATAAGCCGCGGTTATGCGTCATTCGATTACGATATATCCGGCTACAAACCGACAGAACTTGTTAAACTTGACATTCTTTTGAACGGAAAACCTGTAGACGCGCTCTCTCAGCTTGTTTTTAAGGAAAGCGCTTACGACCGTGCGCGCAAATTCTGCGAACGCTTACGTGACGAGATCCCCCGCCAGCAGTTTAAGATTCCTATTCAGGGAGCGATAGGCAGCCATGTCATCGCGCGCGAAACCGTCAACGCTCTTCGCAAAGACGTACTTGCTAAGTGTTACGGCGGCGACATCACGCGCAAACGCAAACTTTTGGAAAAGCAAAAAGAAGGCAAAAAACGCATGAAGATGGTAGGAGACGTAGAACTGCCGCAAAGCGCATTCTTGGCTGTATTAAAGTCACGGGATGAATAGCTTGGTTTAAATTAACCTAAATATTTCTCAGCGCTCGCAAGTTTAACAGCAACACAGAATATATCCAAAGCTTCGCCAAGTTCTGTAAGAGGCGGACATGTCGGAGCTATGCGGATATTGCTGTCTTTAGGATCGCTGCCGTTTGGGTATGTCGCGCCTGCGGGTGTTAACGCTACGCCTGCTTCTGCGCACAATGCAACAATTCTCTTTGCACAGCCTTCTAAAGAGTCAAAGCTGACAAAATAACCGCCGCTTGGCTCTGTCCATTTTGCTATGCCAAGCCCGTCAAGTTCGCGCTTTAGTGTATCAGAAACAAGCTTAAACTTTGGCTGTAATACCGCGGCGTGTTTTACCATGTGGGTTTTAACACCTTGCGCATCTTTAAAGAAACGCGCGTGACGGAGCTGGTTTAGTTTATCAGGTCCGATTGTCTGCGCTGTTAATCTTTTTTTGATGTATTCGCAGTTTGATTTAGAAGACGCCATACAAGTTATTGACGCGCCTGCAAAACTTACCTTGGAGAACGAAGAAAAAACATACGCCATATTTGGATTTCCGGCTTCTTCGCAAAGACGAATAATATTCGGGATCTCTTCATTGGAACTGCCAAGTCCGTGGAAAGCATACGCATTATCCCAGTAAATGCGGAAATCGTCAGCGGCTGGTTTTAATTTTGCAAATCGTTTTACAGTTTCTTCCGAATAAACAATACCGGTAGGATTAGAATATTTTGGAACGCACCAGATACCTTTTATCATGGGATCGGACGAAACCAGTTTTTCGACTGTGTCCATATCGGGTCCGTCTTCGCCCATAGCTACTGGAATCATATCGATATGAAAATAATTGCAGATTGTAAAGTGGCGGTCATATCCGGGAGAAGGACACAAAAACTTTACCTGCCCTTGGCTCTGCCACGGTTTGCCGTCGCGTACGCCGTGTGACACGTTTACAGAAACATTATCAAACATAAGGGCAAGCGAAGAGTTGCCGCCAACGATAACTTCATCAGGAGTTAAGTCCAGAAGGTCAGCGAATATTTTTTTTACCTCGGGTATACCGTCAAGTCCGCCGTAGTTGCGGCAGTCGGTTCCATTTGCGGATTTATAATCGTCTGCTGTAAGGCAGGTAAGCATTTCATTACAAAGGGCTAATTGTTCGTCGGATGGAACACCGCGTGTCATGTTGAGTTTTTTGCCGGAGGCCTTGTGTTTGGAAAAAGCGCTTTCCAGTTCATTTTTTAGAGCGGATAACTCTGCCGCGCTCATTTGTGCATATGGTTTCATACGCTTACTGTACACTTTATTTTATCTTTCGTAAATAGATTATGCCAGAAGTATCTAAAAATGTATGCCTAATGCGTTCGTTTGGGGTCCTGTCGGCTGGTCAAAAGCGCCATACTTCGCATGGCACTTTTACCACCGACACCCCTCAAGTATTCTATTGGGCATACATTTTAAAATGATCTAACAACTCGAAGGCCGTAACAATCATTGCCTATTTAGAACAAAAAACAGTTTTACTTTCATAAAAACTCCTTTTTATAAACGTTCTTTTATCTTTGGCTTCTAGCTGGGCAAGGCTTATTGTTCGAACCTGGGCAAGGTACCGGACCATTTCTTCCAGTAATAGTACCGCTGCCTCGACATCTGGTGCATGTTCCGGTATCTTGATTTCCCCTTTGCACCGGAATTTGCTGATAAGATGATGTTTCATCTAGATCTTCTAATGCTTGGGATTGAACATCAGATGATTCCATAACCTGAATGTTATAATCGCTATGCATGATTACATCTGAAGATTGCATAACTGCATGAACAGTAACTCCAGACCCGATTGCCAACAATAGAATGGCAATAACAAAAAGATTCCCTTTTCTCATAAAATTTTCCTCCTAATTATTTGGTGAATTATCACCGACCAGTACCAAAGCAGGCTCCGCAGGTTTTTCTTATGTTGCTTATTCCACCTTCATTATTTATAAAGGCATCACCTTCGGTATAACCTCTACCATAACAAGTAGAGCATCTTGTTGAGCCGCCTAAAGATAAACAACCAACCAAGGTGAACAGAAATGCTGATATTAAAACTAAAATCAAAATCTTCTTCTTCATAACAAACCTCCATTACGATTAATGTCCGCCGACATTTTTAACATCTACATACGCAGCTGTTTTTACTAGTTATTGCGATATATATAACCGCTTTCTTCATTAAAAAAACCTTCATTCGTTTTTGAAATACAAATACTATATTTCTCAACAAGATATTCGGACATCAATATTACAATGTCCTTGTCTCCTTCTTCCAATGTATTAAAAAGAGCCAGTAATTTGCTGTTTTTCAAATTATCAGATGTTTCGTTCATTTCTGCTAGCATATATATTATGCATTATACACCTACTATATAGGCAATGTCAATAGATAATAAAAAAAATAAATAAAAAGTGTAAAAATTAGGCAATTTTTGCTTGCAAAAAAGGCTGTTATAATGTATTTTTACTTTATGGATTATTCAATTAACCAGCGAATTAAAAAATTAAGAGAAAAACTTGAACTTAACCAAAGAGAATTCTCTAAACTTCTTTCCTTATCAGGAGGTTATATAGCCGGAATAGAAGTCAATTTGCGAAATGTAAATGACAGGTTGGTAAAATTGATTATATCCCAATTTGGCGTAAACGAAGATTGGCTCAGATTTGGAAAAGGAGAAATATTTACAAAGAAAAAAACTGACGAAAAGGCAGTCAGGATTTTATCATTGTACAATGATTTACCGCCGCATTTTCAGGATGTTGTTTTAGGAACTATCGAATTATTACGAAAAGCAAACGACAAAGAAAAGAATAAACAAAAAAATCCCGCCAAATGACAAACCTTTTTAAAATTGATTATTCGGCAATATCTCACACAAAGGCACGGAGGCACAAAGCTCAGAGTTCCGTTGAACCCTGAGCGCTGAGCTTGTCGAAGCGTCGAAATACTAAAGAGTAAATCTAACTCTAATCGTACATGCAGGCAAGGTAAGGGCTGGTCAGAAAAACATTTCTGGCGTTCTCCGCTGTAGAGACCGAAAGGGCTTTACGAAGTAAAGACCAGAGAGGCTCGGAAGCGGACTCTTTGCCAGAGTTTTTCTGGACAGCAGCTTACCTTGCCTGTAAATATTGAATAAAATTTATCTGACAAGAAATGAATCAAACCCCGCGGCGCGCAGAGCGTTAACTGTTTGAGTTTGGTTTGCTCCCACAGGAACAGTTACTGCCCACATTTCACTATTATTCACCAAACGTCTTTCTATCGAAGCAGTAAAACCGGCGTTTCTAAGATTTGTAACCTGCGTCTGCGCGTTTGCCTGTTGGCTGTATATTCCGGTTTGCAGTCTTGGAGCCGAAGCCGCAGTAGGAGCTGCCGGAACAGCGGCTGCCGTTACAGGAGAGACTTGCTGCTGAGAGACAGGAGATTGAGATGGAGCAGGTTGAACAACAGGAGGCTGTGCAGCAGGCTGAGATTGCGCAGGTCGAACAGGAGACGGCGCAGGTGTGCTTGCGCTTGCAACCAAAGGCAGCGAATCCAATCCGCCGGCAAACAGCCAAAACGGACTTGGCCTTACAACAATTGTAGAAGACGAAACACCTGCAGCTAACCTGCCTTCCGGAGTCTGCGGAAATTCCGAGACAAGACGCTGCCGCCATCTTTCGCCCGCAGAATTAGAGCCGGAAGCGCCGCGCGAAGAAATCTTCCAGAGAACAAACAATATTTCTGCTTTAAAGCTGGAATATTCTACATTGTCAGCAATAGCTGCAAGAGCCGCAGTATCTCCAGTTCTTATCGCTTTTATACTCAAATCCAAAAATCTTGCGCGGGGTGATTTTGACAGCAATGATTCCAGCGCGGTGGCGGCTCTGTCCCATTCACCCATTGCTGCAAGACAATAAGCGCATGACAGGAGAGCTTCGTCATCGACTCTGCCGGGAATTGCCGCGGCAGCTTCCAGCCAATTTTTTGCCGCGCCTTCGATATCTCCAGAAAGCTGTTTGAGCGTCGCCAGACGCACAAGAGCGCTGTGACGTTCAGCGGGAGGAATACCCTGCCGTACGATAGAGGCTTCGATATTTTGAATTTCAACTTCCAGCGAAGTTCCGGTCTGCCCATATAAAAACTGCGTACCGGAAATGCTGACAACAGCAGCCAGCAAAGCTAAAAATAAAAAACCTTTATTTTTCATTATTACCGCGCTTTCTCGCAAGAAATTTCTGTCTCGCCGCTTTGGCGTCTACGGGCTTTGCAGAATCTCCTGCCGAAGCTTCGATAGGAGAAATTTCGGGTTTTGATTTAATATCTTTTATCAGCTTTTCCTTTCGTTTTTGTTTTAAATGCATAAATAGGGGCAGAGCGCAAAAAAGCCCAAGAGCGAACGAAGCAAAAACAGTCAGAAAAACAGGCACACTTTCTAACTTTGTAAAACCAAAGCTGATGTCACATTTGTTCTCAAGATTAAATGTAACAAAAGCAAGAAAAACCGCGAATATAAGCAAAAAAACTATAAAACGCCAAGGCATAATAACTTCTCCCTATCATTCTACATATGAACCGCAGGTTTAAATAAACTCCCCGCGGAACGTATTTCCCTTTAATGACGAAAGTGTGAGCCTGCCAAAAGAGCCGATCAGCGACTTTGAACCGGGAACTACTGCCCTTTCGTCCTTTTCTGTCCTTGTTATTAATTCATCGGCATTTTTTCGGGAAATTCCCTCTATTAATACAGTTTCTGTATTGCCAATCCGCCCCTTTAGAATCTCATTTGTATGCTTTTCTTGGAGCGCAATCACCCTCGAAAGCCGCTCTTTTTTGACTTTATCGGCTATCCTGTCCGGCAGATCAAAAGCCTTTGTTCCCTCCCGTGGGTTAAAATGGTACATAAACGAATAAATGAATTTAACTTCTTCCATTAATTGGAGGGTTTTTTTAACATCATCTTCTGTCTCACCGGGAAAGCCGACCAAAATATCAGTAGAGAGCGAAATGCCCGGAATTGCACTTCGAATTTCTCCGGTTAATTCCAGAAAGCGCTCTGCAGTATAGCCGCGGTTCATCGCCTTAAGTACCGATGTTGAACCATGCTGAACCGGCAGATGTATATGCCTGCAAAACACTTTATTTTTTGCCAGAACTTCTATCGTCTTTAAAGAAAAATTACCGGGATTGGCAGAAAGAAAACGTATCCAGCTTATACCGTTTTTTTGGGCTTCATCTGCGATTAGTTTTAAAAGGTCAGCAAAGTCAAAATCCTGCCAACTGTAACTGTTTACATTCTGCCCCAAAAGGGTGACTTCGCGCACTCCCCTTTCTGCAACAATGCGGAGTTCATTTAAGATATTTTCCGGGCTGCGCGAAACTTCTCTTCCGCGGACATACGGCACTATGCAATAAGAGCAAAAATTATTACAACCGTGCATAATGGGAACAAAACTGCGAAACACAGATCCCTGTTCATTCTCTGTTTCATAATGAGAATCAGAAAAAGTAAAAACAGATTTTTCGTTTATATCAGAATCAAAAACAGCTGTTGTGTTATTTTCGGCGGCTTCTAGTATCAGCGGAAAGATTGAACGCGCGGATGTTCCCATAACATAGTTTATCGCTGGATATTTTACTTTTAATTCTTCTCCGAGTCTTTGCGCCATACATCCAGCAATGACAAACGTAAATTTTTTCTTACTTTTCTTTTTTAAACCTGCATAATGTGCAATTCTGCCAAACACCCGTTCCTCTGCCGTTAGACGCACAGAACAAGTATTAATAAGAACAAGGTCGGCTTCTGTACTGTCGCCGGCTTCTGTCCATCCGCGCTCCTTACAGACAAGCGCAAGCGAAGCGGATTCTGCGCTGTTCATCTGACAGCCGTATGTTTCAAAAAAATATTTCAATTTGCTTGCTTTAAGAAAATTTTCCAAGATCCCATGCCAGTTTTATTGCTCTAATTAAACCGAACACAATAAGCCCAAGCGCGACTACAACTAAAATATATCCTGCAAATGGCGCGACCATTCCAAAACGCGGGCTTGCAAGAAGCAGAAGAAATCCGCAGACAGTTACAATAAGACCCGGTTTGTAAAAAAATTGTTTCCTGCGGACAAGCATGGTAAGACCTGATATAAACGAAAACGATCCTACCGCAAGCCCAACAGCTCTTAAGCGCATACTAACTATTGTAATAACTATGAGAGCCAAACCGCCGGCAATAAATTGAATTATGACTCTTCCTTTATTCGGCAGATTCTCTGTTGAAGTATTTGCGTCTTTGTATTCTGGTTCGTTTGACATTTAATTTCTCTCCTTAAAACAGTTTTCTCCGGCTTCTATAACATTTTGTAAAAGCATTGCGATTGTCATCGGTCCTACTCCTCCCGGCACAGGCGTAAAAAATGAAGCCTTGTCTTTAACAACAGGATCAACATCGCCGCAGACTCTATAACCTTTTGCGGCGGATGAATCTGCAGTACGATTTATTCCTACATCGATTACAACAGCTCCTTCCTTTACCATGTCAGGCTTTATAAGATTTTGTTTACCTACGGCAGAAATTAATATATCCGCCTGCAGTGTGTGATATGCTAAATCTTTTGTTCCTGTATGACAAAGAGTTACTGTAGCATTATATTCTTTTCTTATTAAAAGATTTGCAAGCGGTTTTCCTACAATGTTTGACCTGCCTGCGATTACAACATGCCTGCCATTTACCGGCACATTATATTCGCGTAACAGCATAAGAACGCCATTAGGAGTACAGGGAAGAAAACCCGGTTTTTCTAAAACCATGTTTCCAACAGAAACAGGATGAAAACAATCAACATCTTTTTGCGGTATTATCGCGGCAGTTATTTTTTCTTCGTTTATATGCTTGGGTACAGGCGACTGAACCAAAATACCGTGAACTTTATCGTCATTATTTAAATCTGCGATAATAGAAAGTAATTGTTCTTCGGTTGTGGTTTGCGGCAATCTTATGTCACGGCTTTCCATTCCAGCTTCGCCAAGCGCTTTTTCTTTTGATTTAACATAGGAGAGACTTGCAGGATCTTCGCCGACAAGGACAACAGCCAAACAGGGAATAATACCTTTTTCTTTAAGCGCGGCAGCTCTTGCTTTAACACCCTCACGGATTTTGCTTGAGAGTAATTTCCCATCCATAATAACTGCTGACATCATATCTCCCTTCTTTTACCACTAACCACACGAACTACTGCTAAGATTTCAAAGCGAAGGTTCGTGTCTGTTCGTGGTAAATTCTTTTGCGTAAATTCATAAGGTTAATATTACCATAAAACGGCCATGTTTTGCAGTAATAGAAAAGCTGTTTTCTGACGCTGTATTACTCAATCCAAAAAACCCGCGGTTCCATTTTAGCCCGTCAAGCTGCCACTTAAGCCCGATGCTTTGCGCTTCCCAAGGTCCGTCTCCCAGCGGAAAGACAGAAACAAGCGCGCCTTTTTTTTGAGTGATAAAAAGTTCATTTTGCCCGCTGTTTGCGTCTAAACAATGAATATCCTCCGCGCTTGTAATCCAACGGAGAGGAAAAACTTCTCTTTCAAAAAGCGAACGAATCCCAAAGATATGATCGATCCGGCCAAGTCCGCCGCCTATTATCCATATTTGCCTGCAGCCCTTTTCTAGAGCCAGCGAAAAAGCCATCTCGGTATCTGTAAAATCTTTGTCGTGTTCAAGGCGGATTATTCTATCTTGCGGTAAAGCGGCAAGACGCGATTGAGTATCGATCGAATCCATATCTCCGATCACCCAGTCAGGGTTTACGCCTGCATTCTGCGCGGCAATAAGACCGGAGTCTGCCGCAATAATGAGCGTATCTTTCTGCGCCTGTGTTTGTGCCTCAATGAGATTTTTAATAAATTTTGTATCAGGCGCTTCCCCGCCGGTAAAAATAATCCCTAACATATAATTCAAATTCCTATATTAACCACGAACCTACCGCCGAGTATGACCACTCAAAGAGTGGTTCATACGAGGGTTCCCGCTCGGTACCACACGAATCTGCTGTTTGATATCTTAGCGAGGGTTCGTGAAGTTCGTGGTAAATTTCTTAAAAATAAGTATACTTAATACAAGAAGGAGTTTCAATTGAAGAAAGCTATCGATCCTGCACTTAAAGAAATTGCCTCGGTATTTACCAACAACAAGAAAGAGATCTATCTTGTGGGCGGTGCGGTAAGAGACATGCTTCGCGGCAAAAAGATCCATGACTGGGATTTGGCTGCCAACGCTCTGCCGGAAGAAGTTGCGGCATTTGTAAGGCGTGCAGGCGGTAAAGTAATTCCCACCGGTATAAAACACGGAACTGTCACAGTTCTTTTTGGCAAAGATAAAAAAAATCCTGTCAGCTTCGAAGTTACTACATTCAGAACCGAATCTGATTATTCTGACGGAAGAAGACCCGACAGAGTTTCTTATGCCTCCAGTATCCTAGAAGATCTTTCGCGCAGAGATTTTACAATGAACGCCATTGCTCTGCGCCTGCCCGATGGAAAGATAATCGATCCCTTTGGCGGCAAAAAAGATATAAAAGCAAAAATTATCCGCTGTGTTGGAAATGCGGCGCAGCGGTTTAGCGAAGACGGTCTTCGCCCGATGAGAGCCGTGCGTTTTGCTTCCCAGCTTGGTTTTAAAATCGAGAAAGACACACTGGATGCAATTCGCGGCGCGCTGCCCGTCAGCGCAAAAGTTTCATGGGAACGCGTAAGAGACGAAATCGACAAGATACTCTGCTCTTCTGTTCCTTCAATTGGTTTTCGCCTTATGGAAAAAACAGGACTTTTAGAACTTTTTTTGCGGGAACTTTTTCTTTGCAGAGACATCGAACAAAAAGGTTTTCATCAGTTTGATGTTTTGGATCATTCTTTGCATGCATGCGATTATGCCGCTGCCAATAATTTTTCTCATGAGCTTCGACTTGCCGCGCTTCTCCATGACATCGGTAAACCTTGTGTGAGAGAACTTGATCCATCAGGCGTGTGGACATTTTACCGTCACGAAGAATTGTCTGCTTCTATGTGCAGTAAATTATTAAATCGGCTTAGATACCCAAATGCAGTGATTGATAAAGTCTGTCATTTGGTAAAAGAGCATATGTTTCAATATACAGATAACTGGTCGGATTCTGCAGTACGCCGTTTTATTGCTCGGATTGGAGACTCAAACATCGAAGATATTTACAAACTGCGCCGCGCAGATATTTTTGGTTTTTCCGGAAAAAACCCCGACTATCGATCATTAAAAGATCTAGCGGATAGAGTAAATAAAGTTATAGAAGCCGGCAGCGCGTTTTCGGTAAAAGACCTTGCGGTATCAGGAAAAGATCTTATGGCGATAGGTATACCTGGAGGCAAAATGATGGGTATTATTTTACATGAATTAATGGAAACAGTTCTTGATGACCCCGCACAGAATACAAAAGAAAAATTACTGGAAATTGCAAGCAGGATATTTAAAGAGAGGAGTTGATCGCAAAGACTTCACACGGAGGCGCAAAGAACACGGAGGACACTGAGGGGAAGAAATTAGGAGAAGGGCACGCAAGAGAGAAAGGTTGAAAAATCACATTGGATATGGTAAGATAGGCAGACAAGGAGGAAAGAATGATAACAATGGTTAATGAAAAGCAAGTATTATCTTATCCAGAAGCAAAAGTCAAATATGACGGTCATTGGCTTTTATTTGACAAGAGAGACTTTCCGCCTGCAGATGACATTGGTTATGTTGTCGCTTATGGTGACGGCACAGATGAAGACAGAGATGCTTTAATGGAAATTCAGAGTAATCAGTTTAACGGTAAAGTATTTTTAATGAAAGGATGGGCACAAAAAGATGACATATTCGACAGTGGCATTATCGAAGAAGTATAAACATCGCTATAAATTCGATGCAAGTATTTTAAAAATTACGGACAAAAATTGTATTAATACAACAATTTTCTTAGATACTGGATGTTTTAACACTATGATCCCAAAATACCTTGCTATTCAAACAGGGCATCCTTTAGGATTTAAGAAAACATTTAAAATCGGCGGTGATCAAACTGAAACAGAAGCTTACTCTATAGATAAATTAATAATTGGAGATTTATGTCTTGAGAAAGTTGTTGCATTTGCAGGTGATTATAAAGGGGATCATGTAGATGATATTATTCTTGGGACAAATGTAATAAACAATTGGGAAATGACTATAAGCAAGAAAGAACATACTTTTAAATTTAAAGAAGACCCGCCTGATGATATCCCTAACAAAAAGAATATTTATCAAAATTACTTTAATAAAGAAGGTGATTATATCTGCGTACAGGATTAAT
>Ga0123356_10000192_pt1 | contig 70579 bp, 71 predicted proteins | sample TergutEmb28metaG_2_FD_92546 | JGI IMG/M metagenome (GOLD analysis project Ga0123356, IMG submission 92546) | Embiratermes neotenicus P3 segment gut microbial communities from Petit-Saut dam, French Guiana - Emb289 P3 | ecosystem: Host-associated > Arthropoda: Insects > Digestive system > Gut ...
CCTTCTGTATCGTATCCGTTAAAGATACGCACATTTGTTATCCCTGATATGCCAAGTATATCGCAGATTTCGTTTAGCATATCTCTTTCGTCAAAACGAAAAGGTTCAAGTTTCTCAACAAGAAAACGCACCATAATAAGCACCCTCTACAAAGTAATTACTCATATTGTACACTCACATGTTGTATACGTCAACTGTCGCATATACCAAATATTGTGGCACACGCACATAGTCTTTTGGCTCTTTGAGCTAAAGATTATTACGTGTCATTGGGGACAGGACTTAAGTCCTGTCCCCTGACACATAATAATATATTATTTATTTTGCGATTTCTTCTACTTTGCGTTCACGAAGTAATGTTACTTTTATTTGACCGGGATATTCGAGTTCTTCTTCGATTTTTTTCGCAATATCGCGGGCGAGTAAAATCATTTGGTCTTCTGAAATTTCGTCGGGCTTTACGATGACACGGATTTCGCGACCTGCTTGAATTGCATATGAATTGTCAACACCTTTGAATGAACAGGTGAGTTCTTCAAGCCGCTCCAAACGCTTGACATAGCTTTCGATGTTCTCGCGTCTTGCACCCGGACGTGAAGCCGAGATTGCGTCGGACGCTTGAACAATACAAGCTATGATTGTCTTGGCATCAACATCACCATGGTGAGCGTGAATGGCGTGAAGCACTTCGTCGTTTTCTTTGTATTTCTTCGCCAAATCAACACCGATTGTAACGTGACTGCCGTCAATCTCATGGTCCACCGCTTTGCCGAGGTCATGCAGAAGTCCTGCGCGTTTGGCTGTCATAACGTCAGCTCCAAGCTCGGCTGCAAGAAGACCCGCAAGATGCGAAACTTCGATGGAGTGGTTTAGGACGTTTTGCCCGTAGCTTGTGCGAAAACGCATTCTGCCGAGCAGCTTAATAATTTCGGGGTGCAAGCCGTGTACGCCTGTTTCAAATGTGGCACGGTCTCCCTCGGCTTTAATTGTTGCATCGACTTCTTTTTTCGCCTTTTCGACCATTTCTTCGATGCGGGCGGGGTGGATACGTCCGTCTAAAATAAGCTTTTCAAGTGAAATTCTGGCAACCTCACGGCGAACGGGGTCAAAGCCTGAAAGCGTTATTGCTTCGGGCGTGTCGTCAATGATGAGGTCAACACCTGTGAGTGTTTCAATCGCACGGATATTGCGACCCTCACGTCCGATAATTCTGCCTTTCATTTCATCGTTCGGCAGGGGAACCACAGAAACTGTTGCTTCTGCGACATGGTCCGCCGCACAGCGTTGAATTGCAAGCGAAATTTGCTCACGCGCCTTAAAGTCCGCTTCTTCTTTCAAGCGGTCTTCAATCTCTTTGATTTTCATGGCAGCCTCATGCGTAACCTCGGACTCAAGGTTCTTTATGAGAAACGCTTTGGCTTCTGCTACCGTGTAACCTGAAATTCTTTCGAGCACTTCAAATTGACTGCGTTTGATTGCGTTAACTTCTTCGTGAGCCGCTTCGAGCTCCACTCTTCTTTTCTCGACTGTTTCGGTTTTGTTTTCAATGATTTCTGTTTTTTTGTCGAGCATTTCTTCTTTTTGCTGGAGTCTTCGCTCTTGTTTTTGCATTTCACCGCGGCGTTCTCTGACCTCTCGTTCATATTCGCTGCGGTTTTTGTGTATTTCCTCTTTTGCTTCGAGGAGGGCTTCGCGTTTTTTGTTTTCTGCGTTTTTGATCGAGTCGTTGATAATTCTTTTGGCTTTTTCCTCTGCACTTTGGATCTCGCGTTCCGATACTTTCTTACGATAAGTTATACCAAGCAAGAAGAAAACGACAGCTGTTACGACTACTACAGCCGCGGAAATTCCAATAAATAATATGTCCGGCATTGTATATTTAAACACCTCCTTAAGATGATTGTATAGTATAATGGATTTATTTATAATCCATCTTCATACCTAACCCAAACATTCTATAACCCAAGTAGCCCCCTGTCAAGACAAATATGCTACGTCATAAGAGAACCTCTTGACATCGTTATTTTTATGTTTTATATTAACCAGTAATCGTAGTATGGAGAGATGTCCGAGTGGTCGTAAGGTGCAGCATTGGAAATGCTGTGTAGGGCAACCTACCGAGGGTTCGAATCCCTCTCTCTCCGCCAATAGGAACTAATGCGAACTCATTCCCATATTTTCTTTTCGGCAATCATTTCGCTGCCGGATTTAACGATGTTCATCCCGTACTTGCGTTGCAGGTTCGTTGTTACATCATCAAGCTTCTTGGATTTCTTGATTTCTGCAGCATCATCAAACAAGGTCAACTGCAGGGCATCTTTGTCTGCAAACCCGCTCAGACTAATTCCCACCAATCGAATGGAACGCCGCTCTACCTTGTCGAGTAGCGTACACACTGTGCCAAATATCACATCGGCTTTGTTCGTTGCATCATCACTCTTTGAACGGGTGATTTTTTTCATGTCCTTGAAAGTAACTTTGAGCGTTATTGTCTTGGCAAAAGTCTCATCAAGGCGCATTTGAAAGCTGAGCTCACGAGCTATGAGCCGCAGAGCATCTTTCAAATATTCACGGTCATCTATATCATGCTGAAAAGTTATTTCTCGACCTAAGGACTGAGCTTTTGCGGGAGTGCAAACGACCCTGTTGTCTATGCCGTCTGCAAGGTCAATAATGTGCCTGCCATGATTGCCGAGCAGATGTATCACGGCGTCGCGGTTATTGTATATATCCCGCACGTTTTTGATGCCGATTTTGTCAAGCTGCGCTGCTGTCTGCGGCCCTACGCCGTATATAATTCTGACACTTCGGTCAATGATGAGCTCCCTCAGAGCCTGCGGGGTCAATATCTGAAAAAATCCGTCGGGCTTTTTTTCTTCGCTCGCTAACTTTGCCGACATCATCGAATAACCGATACCCACTGAACAGGTCAGCGCTGTTTCATCCTTGACACGGCGTTTAATCTCGCGCCCGATATTTTCTGCCCCGCCGAAAGCGTGAGAACTGCCTGTGACATCAAGGAAACACTCGTCAAGAGAAATACACTCTGCTATGTCGGTATAATCGTCCCATATTTTACGGATTTGACGGGAGGCTTCCACATATTTGTGACCGTTTGGGTGCATATAAATACCATGCGGACAACGGCGGTAGGCTTCCTTAATGCTCATGGCTGAGCGGATGCCGTATTTGCGCGCTTCGTAGCTGCAAGTGGCAACCACGCCCCGCTCTGAGGGCAGAGCACCGATAATAAGGGGTTTTTCCGCCAACTCAGGATTGTCGCGGATTTCAACCGCCGCGAAGAACATATCCATATCAATATGTACGATTTGCATAGCTGTCACCGAAGTTTCTTTTGAAGATTTTTTTATTGTATATCAACTCATTTGATACTACAATATACAAATAAACAAAATGGAGGTAATTCTAATGCCCGAACTGCCCGATTTGGAAGTTTTCAAAGTCAATATTTTCAAGCGCTTGACATCTAAACAACTTGCCGGAATTGAAGTGTTCAATCCTGCAAAAGTATTAGCCACCAAGGAGTTTTTAATTAATAATTTTGTTGGAAAAAATTTGTTAAGTATTGACCGCTTAGGAAAAGAATTGCTCTTTAATTTTGGCGATAACAGGGTAATCGCGGCACATCTTATGCTCAGCGGCAAAATTTCCATTGTTTCCGAAGACACAGTCAATGCAATAAAATTCAAGATTTTTTCCATGAGTTTCGAGCAGGAAACCATTGTTTTCAGCGATATGGGCGGTCTGTGTACAATAAAATTGCCTGTGCCCGGAAAAGCGCCTGATGCGTTTGCCGACACACTTACATTGGAATATTTTCTTGACATAGCTCGCAAAAAGTCACGGAGCAATGTAAAGGCTTTTTTAATCGACCAGAGCATCGTCAAAGGAATAGGAAATGCTTATGTTGATGAAATTCTTTGGGCTGCCCGCATCTCTCCTTTGTCGCTGATTGGGAAAATACCGGAAGATAAGCTGGCCATTCTTTATCAATCTATCGGTACGGTTTTGAGCGATGCAATTGCTTCAATAAAACGCATTTCGCCGGACATTATATCCGGCGAAGAAAGAAGTTTTCTTAAAGTTCATAATAAGGCTATAAAAGAAACGGAAACAGGCTACCCCATTATTGTGGAAAAAATCGCTTCAAAAATCACGTATCATACGAAAGAGCAGGTTGTGTACTCGTAGAGTGGTTTGGTTGGAAAATGTAGAAAACGATGCGGTTTTTACACACAATTCCATCATTAAAAATCGTTGCTATTGCAACGAAAATTAAGTATAATTGACACAAGGAAACGAACAAATAACGGAGTTGCTTTGATATGAAAGAAAACAAAAAATTTGCTATGTTTAATGATAGTGAAATTCGCAAAGAATGGAACGAAGATGAGCAAGACTGGTATGTGTCTATTGTTGATGTTGTGGGCGTGCTTACAGACCAAGCTACACAGCGTAACGCCAGCACTTATTGGGCTGTGCTAAAAAAGCGCCTTATAGAAGAAAGCGATAGTCAACTGCTTACATTTTGTAAGCAGTTGAAAATGGTAGCAACAGACGGAAAAATGAGAATGACAGACGTGGCGAACACCAAAGAGATATTACGCATTATACAATCCATTCCTTCACCAAAAGCAGAGCCATTCAAAATGTGGCTTGCGCAGCTTGGCAAAGAACGCATTGACGAAGTAGCTGACCCGGAGATTGCCATTGATAGAGCCTTTCAAACGTATCTGCGGAAAGGATATAGTGAAAAGTGGATAAATCAGCGTATCAAAACTATGGAAGTACGAAAAGAGCTAACTGATGAGTGGCAACGTTCAGGAGTTGAAGATACAAAAAATTTTGCGCTACTAACTGACGTTATGCTAAAAGAATGGAGCGGAAAAACCACTCGTGAATACAAGAAATATAAAGGCTTGCAAAAGGAAAACTTACGTGACCATATGACAAACATGGAGTTGGTACTTAATATGCTTGCAGAGGTTTCTGCAACAGAGTTCTCGAAAGAAATTAATCCTGTTGGAGTAAGCGAAACGGAAACAATAGCAAAGCAGGGCGGCTCTGTGGCAAAAGACGCTCGCGAGTCGTATGAAAAGCGATTAGGAAAAAAGGTTGTAACACCTCTCAACGCTAAAAACATAAAATCACTAAAGGAATGACAGGCGCTTTATAAAATACATCACCCTGCTTGTTCCGACATAAAAATTGAGGCGCGGCTTTGAATTATTCGGGCAGCGTCTTGTGCTGTTATGCGTCCGCTGAAATATTCAAAAGCACTTTCGTATATAATCTCTTCCAAAAGCAGGCTTTGTACAGAAGAATACGTTACTGTGCTTAACATGGCAATAACTTGGTCTGCATCTTGTTGCGTAAATGCAATATCGGCATCGGTTACAGCCCGCGCCATTTCTTCGTTAAACACAACTTTATTTATCGGGAAAAAATGAACTCCGGCATTTTCGCGCTCGCGTTGGCTTTTCTCTGTCAAAAAGATACGAATAAACTCCCATGCTGCCTGCACATCTTTGCAGCCCGATGTAATTGCAAAACTTGCTTCAAGAGTGACATGGTTTCCTACACCCCTCACTGTCGGGTAGCCCTTAAATACAAAATCCCCTCCGCAAATATCACGGTTTAATTCAAAATCCATAAACGAATAGAAGTAGGAGCTACTCATAAGCTTCTTGCCTTCGTCAAATAATTCATGTGATAATTTATGCCACTTAGGGTCATCAAAATCAATCAAAGACCACTCTAAGGGATATCTGCCAAAATATTCAAGAATTTTAACAAAATCCCCTCTGTCAAAGTGTGCCGTGCCGGATACCCAATCTACATAGTTTTCCATAGTTTGTCTGGTGAACGCACTCAGCTCCATAGAGCTTGAGCTAATCGCACCCATAGGCCAGTCTGCTCCCGGATTTGCCTCTATCAGCGAGATCATTTCTTCTACCGTCCAACCCATATTTTCACCGACAATCGAAGGACGGCTGACCATGGTGCTTATTCCAAATGACGGAAATATTTGATATAAACCACCTTTAATTTCAACAGCGTTTAATACACTTTCGAGAAAATCACTGCGACGAAGCTCGGGGTCTGCATCTATCAGCGGATATAAATCTACAAATACGCCTCTGGAGACCCACTGCGAGTACGGCACAAAAGAAACATCAATTATATCGGGAGCATTTCCCGTTATAATTTCCATTGCAAGCTTATCGACACTTCCTCTTGAGAAAAAGGCATCATTTTTCTCAAAACGATGATATTCAACAATATTAATTTTATGTGTACTGCTTTGTGCATTATACTGTGCAACTGCACGTCTGAGTTCATTGTTATTAAAGCGCACGGCAAGCGTAAGCTCGATAATTTCCTGACCCGGAATAACAGGTTTTGGAGCGATGTCCAAGACATGAAGTTCTGTTTTATGTGTATATGTATCGCCGCTTGAACGCCCTGCCCTGTTTGTCAGCATAATGCGTCCGTCCGGTATAAAAACGACATTTTCTATCACTCCGGGAATAATACCTGCATCGAGAAAATTAAATATAGACACCGCTTCATTTGTTTTGGCATCTATTCCATACATTTGATCGCCGTCTATAAAAACAAGCGGAAATTCATCATTTCCGAGAAAGATGCGATAGGCGTTACCCGAGATAGTTATTGTTTCTCCCCATGCTTTAACATCGGCATCTATAACCCGAAGCATCACATTTGACCCTTGCCTGCCCGGAACTGCAACATTTCCGTCACTCAAACGCATCATGTCTTTTGCAAAGCCTTGGTTTGCGAGCTTAAAGAGTTTGTTTCCCATAGCGTCAAACACATCAACAGACATGTTTGTGGCAACATATACATCACCCTTAGAGCTTAAGCAAAGACTTTCTACAACAAAAAAGTCATTTGCGTTTGTCTCTTCGCTTAAGTCTATTGTTTGCAGCTCCACTCCTGTACTGTCGAGCTTACGCACGCTCGATTGACGGCTTAGTAATCGGCGGTATTGCTCAAGTTGGTTTTGCGTTGCTGTATTTATGTCAATATCACTTGGCAGATCATATACATAGAACGAAGCGATTTCGGCAACCCAAAGGTTGCCGTCATTATCTATACACACAGAGATAAGCTCACAGCCCCCGCTTTGTGCATCAGGCGGCAGTTCGAAAATATCCGCATAATTTGGCAGTTTCACTAAGTTTGTTCCGTCTGCATTTATGCGGTATATTTTATTTGTGAGAAAAAGCGAGTTGTTTTCTGTTTCTTCCGATGATGAGAAATAAATCAAATCACCTGCTAATACGATATTGTCAATATTCGGCACGATGCTCGACAGGTCGGGAAACGACGTGTACTGCGGACGATTTAGATGCTCCGGCGGCATGTCATTATCGGTACTTTCGTCAACGCTTTTGCACCCTGCTGTGGTTGTAAAAAGCAATAATATTATCAGAAAGAGTGAGAGCAGTTTTCTCATCACTCTTCCTCCGGCCCGCCTGCGCAGACTTTGTTTCTGCCTGTATCCTTTGCTTTATAAAGCGCCCTATCCGCTTGCAAAATGAGTTCTGCAATACTTGCATCCTTGTCCGGCAACGTTTGAGCCACGCCCATGCTGATTGTGATTTTATGGCTCTTCCCACCTTTTCCACAGGGAATATCTGATGCTTCGATATTGCTTCTTATTTCTTCTGCAATATGCATTGCACCTTCAAGCGTAGTGTTCGGCAAGAGCACGGCAAACTCCTCGCCTCCCCAACGGGCAGCGATATCAGCCGTACGTTTTAGCGATGATGTTACTGTCCCTGCTACAGTTTGCAGCGCAACGTCGCCTTGCTGATGTCCGTGGGTATCGTTATACATCTTAAAATGATCCACATCAATCATTACGATACTGATAGGCTTCTTTTCGCGTTTTGCACGGTTCCACTCTTTAATAAAGGTCTGGTCAAAATGACGCCTGTTGGGAATATTTGTTAACGTATCAATAAATCCGAACTTTTCAATTATCCGCATTTGCTTTAATATTTTTACCTGTGTTTCAACTCTTGCATTAACAACAACTGCATGGAACGGTTTTGTTATATAGTCAACCGCACCCAAATTCAGTCCCTTTGCTTCTTCTTCGGGGTCAGAGCGTCCTGTTATAATTATGACGGGAATGGAGCGTGTGCTGTCGCATTTTTTCAGTTCAGTAAGAATTCCAAAACCGTCCATTCCGGGAAGAATTAAGTCGAGCAGTATAATATCGGGAGGCGCTTTTTTTACCTTATCCAATGCTACGGTTCCGTCTATTGCGAAATCTAATTTATAATCCTTTTGCAGTATATTGCGTAATATCTCCTGATTAAGCTTTGAGTCCTCTACTATGAGGATTTTTTGTTTTTCTTCCATTTTTAACCTCGTTAAATATTTCTTTGGGAATAATAATCCATATTATCTAATGCAATATAAAGAATGTTTAAGTTTTTGTCAACCTACATTCCGTAAGCTACGCTCCGCATGATTTCTACAATCCCGGGATGGTCAAATGTGTTTGTTTCTCGGTTAAAAATTCCAAATGTTTCCACCCAATGGTCATGCTCATCGTCGGGGCAGGTAACATATGTCATCCAAGGGTCCCACCAGAAGCAGGGTATGTCCTTTGACTTTGCATATGCAACGTAAAACTTAGTCCACTCGACACGCGACTCAATATTGTTGCGGTTAAGAGCGCCCATTTCACCCATAATGACGGGAATTCCCTTGCTTACAAACAGCTCATATGCCAAATCAATCGGTTCGGTTATCGGCAGGGTATCATCGGGATTGTTTTTGTCCCACTGCACAGGTCTGTCATGTCCCGTTTCAAGGGCAAATTCATAAGGCTCGTATGAATGTATGGAAACTATGAGTTTGTCTTTTACCATGTCCTTTGGCAAAATGAGTGCTTTTTGTGCAATATCACTTGCCGATGCAGCGACTGTTGGGACCATAAGTATTCTTTTTAAGTTATTACCGCCGGATTTTCTTATCGTATCGACAAAAAGTTGGTTTAAGATATTCAGATTATTTTGGTCTTCCGGTGTTCCGTACCATTCGGTTTCGGTGCCTATAGTTCTCGGCTCATTTAAGCCCTCAAGTATCAGCTTTTCATCATATTCCTTAAAGGCTTCAGCAATCTGTTCCCATAATTTCACAAAAACCTTTTTTGTTTCGGGCAGCTGCTTATCAAGCAGGCTGTAGTATCTCTCATCATGGTGGGAGTCCACGGAAATAATCATATCGTTGGAAACTGCATAGCCAACAACTTCTTTTACACGGGTCATCCAGTCGTTTCTTATATTAAACTCCTCATCACAAGCCTTGAGCCATGTGACAGGTATGCGGATTGCATTAAATCCGGCAGCTTTCAGCGCATCAATATTTTCTTTTGTTGTGACATGCTCTACCCATGCTGCTTCCATTTCAGTGGGAGTTGAGGCTGCATATGCTTTTCTGAGCTCGGAAAAGCCGGATTTTTCACCGTGAGCGTCAAATGTGTTGCCAAGGTTCCAGCCCATTCGTATGCTTGCTACCAACTCTTTTGCCGTAATATCTTTCATATTTTATCCCCCTGTGGTAATATAGCGTAATAATATTGTACCATAAATAATGTTCAAAAGGAAACCACTCATGCACAGAGCAGATGTAAAAAAGCAAAAATCCGGAAAATCTTTTATAGTTTTGTCAATAACAATAGGCATTGCACTGCTGCTCGGCGGAGTTTTGGCGTTTACCCACTACGGACGGGAACTCGAGTTGTTCGAAAATTCAAAAGCAGATACAAATGCCTTTTTTGCAAACCGTATATCCGACCCGTTTGTTAATTCGGCGGCTGATGACTCTCCATATATACCGGCGTACGGACGTGATGACGCACTTTATTATTTTGAAGCACCCGAGGGTTTCAGCATTATCAGCCACTCGAGAGAGTGGAACGAAGACATGCTGAGCCTTTTGTATGATGAGTTAAAACAAAATGCTCACGGCGAGGAAATTGAAAAACTCTCCGAGATAGTTGTATACGGGCATGATAATAACGAAATGAACGCTCTTGCCACATATTCACCGGGTATTACATCAGCGAGCTTTTTCATTAATTTCCCTGCATTTCCAAGTGATTTCAGTATAGATTTTCCGAAGTTTGCAGGGATAATAAACATATACGGGGGCGACACAAAAACAACAATAGAGAGCATTGCAAGCAGTCTGAGCCATGAATACGGTCATCATTTTACATTTTATTATATGTTTGACTATGAAATGCGTGAACAAAACAGACTCACAGAGAGCACATATGCCGAGCTGAGGGAAACACGGCGTTTTAATCTTATCGGACGCGTAGAGGAAGATGCCGATTATTTTATGAACCGTTTTCGATATTTGATTGAAATTGCTGCGGAGGATTATGTGCAGCTTATGGGCTCGCCTGCCACACGCAATGTTGTTGATTTTATTGATGTCAAGCAGATTGCAGAGGGTGCTCAGCAGGCACGCGACGGCAGTGGTGCACGAAATGCGTTTCCTCAGGAAAATATGATGATACCGCTTGCCGCCGAGGTCTCGGGGCTTGCAGAATATTTTTATGGTTACATCGGGGAGCAGCCCCGTGTTCCTGTTGAAGAAAGGCAGGACATAACTCTTGATATCAACAGACATTCCGTGCAGCACAACCTTGCGGACGGCCCTAAAACTTTTGTGTATTATACACTCACTTGGAACACACCATATCAAAATGCAATTTATACAATCTCCTGCTATGACCCCTATGATTACACGGGTTGGGGGCTTCCGATAAAGACTGTCCGCCCCGGCGGAGCCGCTTCCGCGGTTATCGGCGAGTATGCGGTTGCAAGAGGCGGCAGGGTATACTTCGCAAACGACAATGTAGCGCAGGGATTTAAGGCTTTTTATGTTGTTGCACAGCTTCCCGACGGCACTTACTACGTTTCGGATAAACTTGAATATAATTTTAGGTAGCAAGATGATGTATTCGGAGACAAAATGAAAAAATATTTTTTATTATTTATGTTACTCTTGCTGACATTCCTGCTTACGGGGTGTTTGCAGGTTAATATTGACATTGGCATAGACAGCAACTATTCTTCGTTTTTGACATATAGGGTCGAGATTGATTTAAGCGAAATTGACCCGCAGTATCATAGCATTTTAGTAAACTCTCTTAACAGAATTGGCTGGCATTATCAGGAAGAGTTAAACTTTACCGCAGGGCTTAACACAAACGATGATATACATGTTTTGACTATGACAAAACGCACCGCAAACAGCAACTTCAAGCAAGCTTTCGACTCGCTCGAAAGAAAACTTACAAATGAAGACATGACAGCTTTTATGGAAGTTGATATGTCAATTCAGAGTTTTCCGAGGCAGGAGCTGTATTATTTGTATGCCATGCTCGACATACCGCAAATTTTGCGGCTTTCAAGTGCCGAGGAGCTTCCTCCCGACATGCTCATTGAGCTTGAAGGGCTTATGGCAGAGCGTGCGGGAACACTCACATTGACCATGCCGGTCAGCGAGGTGCTCAAAAGTTCACAAAAAACAAACATGCAGTACTACCACGCAGAAATGGCAGTACCGCTCAGTTATACGGACATAACGGAGTTTGAGTTTGCCGCTTCGCTTATTTTTATGGAAGACGGTTCAATCGGGAGGTCATTTGACGAAATCTCAGACCATTTGCTCAGTATGCGAAATATGGCATTCATCGTTTGTGCAGGTGCAGTGCTTTTGCTCCTCATTGCAGTGGTTGCTATATTAGTTAGAAGATAGTAATCAGAGTCATCTTGCGTCAGTTATTATAATTAAATTTCTCTTCGCTATTAAAAAAACATCCTGTTCTTAATAGCTTCACTCGGCATCCATGCCTCGTTCTTCGAAATTCAATTACAACAACTGACCGTGACTCTGATTACTTTTTAGCCAAACCGACCTGTAATATAGTCATTTGTGCGGTGGTCTTTTGGGTTGTAGAACACATCGTCGCTGAAGCCTTCTTCGATGAGCTCTCCCATAAGCATAAACGCCACGCGATTAGACACCCTGCCCGCCTGCTGAGTATTGTGCGGAGCGAGGATAATGGTAAACCTGTCTTTGAGCTGCGTTAAAGAGTCTTCAATTTTTGATGTGGAAATCGGGTCGAGCCCCGAGCATGGTCTGTCAAGCAAAATAACATCGGGGTCAAGCGCCAAAACACGTGCGATACAAAGCCGCTGCTGCTGACCGCCGGATAAGCTGAGTGCCGACGCCTTTAGCCTGTTTTTTACCTCGTCCCAAAGCGCTGCTTCTTGCAGTGCTTTTTCTACTATTTCACCAAGCACTTTCCTGTTTTTTTCACCCTTTAAGCGGGGACCGTAGGCGATATTGTCAAAAATCGACATTGGAAGCGGGGTCGGTACGTCAAATACCATGCCGACTTTTCTGCGGAGCTCTGTCAGGCTGACATCACTGTCGTAGATACTTTTATCATCAAGCAAAATGGAGCCTTCAATTCTCGATGTGGGTATGAGCTCATTGAGTCTGTTGAGCGAGCGCAGAAGTGTTGTAATACCGCTGCCTGCAGGTCCAAAAATAGACAGTATCTCATTTGCCCTGACATCAAGCGTAAGCCCGTGGACAACCTGCTTCTTTTCAAAGAAGATATTCAGGTCTTCTATTTTGATTTTAACATGCTCTGACATTGCAACTCCTATTTGTTCTTTGCGGTAAATCTGTTGACAAGTGCGTTTGCGACAACATTAATGATAAATATTAAAATGATAAGCAATGCGGCAGTTCCATATGCGTTATTCATGGAAATACCCTCTCTTGCAAGTATGTAAAAATGGACAGCCATTGTGCGTGTTGGTGAGAAAAGCGACGATGCCATTCGTAGTGCACCGCCCGCCGTGAGCATAACCGCAGCGGTTTCTGCAACGCAGCGTCCGATGCCGAGGATAATACCGTTTGAAATGCCCTGTATCGCCGACGGGAAAACCGCTTTAATGATTGTCTGCCACTTTGTTCCGCCAAGCGAGAAGCTGACCTCGCGGTAGGAGTCCGGCACTGCTCTAATTGCTTCTTCCGATGTGCGGATTACTGTCGGCAGTATCATAACGGCAAGCGTCAGCCCGCCCGAGAGCACCGACCAGCCGAGGTTTAAGTACATGACAAAGAAAATAAAACCAAACAGACCGTATACGATTGACGGAATACCCGCGAGCGACTCCGCGCTGAAACGAATAATGCGCCTGACTATACCCTCGCGTGTATATTCGGCGAGATAAAACGCAGTTCCGATGCCAAATGGCACGGCAAGCACAAGTGCGACGGTTGTGACTAAAAGCGTTCCTACTATAGCGGAGGCTATACCTCCGTCACGCCCCATATTTCGCGGTATCTCTGTCAAAAAGCTCCAGTTTATCATTGGAAGCCCTTTATAGAGAATGTATATGATTATCGCGAATAAAACGGTCAGTACAAAAAGCGCCGCTGCCCATATCAGTACCTTGGCGATTTTTTCACTTACTTTCGGGTTAATTCTCATGTTAAGCCTTCTATTTCTTCTTACGGGTTATATATTGTGCGGTTGCGTTGAGCACCATGATTATTATGAACAAGACTATGCCTGTTGCAAACAGTGCTTGCCTGTGTGTACCTGAGGCATATCCCATTTCTATACCTATGTTTGTTGTGAGTGTTCTGACGGGGTCGAGAATGGACTCCGGAACTGCAACGGCGTTTCCGAGCACCATTATAACAGCCATGGTTTCGCCGATTGCTCTGCCGATACCGAGTATTACAGCCGCAACTATACCTGACTTGGCTGAGGGAAGTATTACCGAGCGGATAGTCTGCCAGTGCGTCATTCCGAGTGCAAGCGCACCTTCCCTGTATTGTTTTGGAAGCGCAAGGATTGAAACCTCGGTGATGCTGATAACAGTCGGCAACACCATAATCGCAAGGATAACGGAGCCTGCGAGAATACTAAGCCCCGGACCGCCAAAGAAATTTCGTATAAACGGCACTATAAACAGCAATCCCCAAAACCCGTACACTACCGACGGAATACCTGCAAGCAGTTGAATTGCAGGGCGAAAGAGCTTGCTGAGGGTGGGCGGTGCAAATTCCGTTAAAAATATTGCACAGCAAACACCGATCGGAACGCCCAAAACCGCTGCTCCCAAGGTGACTGTAACCGAACCGATTATCATCGGAAATATACCGTATTCACCATGGCTTGGCGCCCACGACATACCGAATATGAAATTGATAATACCAACCTCGGCTATTATCGGCACACCGTTTATTATGATAAAGACGGTAATCAGCGCAAGTGCCGATATTGACGAAAACGCCAAAGTGAGAAATATGTATTTAGATATGTTTTCTTTAAGCTTCATTAAGATGTCCTTTTCTCTCAGTCGCTATATATTCTAAACTCAGGAATTAAACCTTCGTCTTTAAGAATTTTCTGACCCTCGGGCGAGCGTATGTACTCAATGAAATCCATGGAATAGCCTGTCGGCTTTTCGGTTGCGACAAATAGGAACGAACGAAATAATTTATAATATCCTTCTTCTACGTTGCCATATGTGGGAGCAACGCCGTCGATAGACAGTGCTTTAACCGGTCTTTCACCGACATTTACAAGTCCGAGCGAAATAAAACCTATCGAGTACGGGTCGTCCGATACAAACTGTCTGACGGCGCCGTTTGAGTCTTGAACAATCGCTCTTGCCGTAATACGGCGGTCAACCATAACCATTTCTTCAAACGCGCTTCTTGTGCCGGAGCCTTCTTCACGTGCGGTGATATGTATTCTTGCATCTTTTCCGCCAACCTGACTCCAGTTTGTATAGTCACCCGCATAAATACCGCGAAGCTGCTCCAACGTAAGGTTTCTGACTGTATTTTCAGGATTTACGATAATTGCCAAGCCGTCTTTTGCAATCTCAATTGACCATAAGTGCTGTTCCGTTTCACGCAGATTGCGGGACGACATTCCTATATCGGCAGTGCCGGACTCTGCAGCCTGTATACCCGCGGAAGAACCGCCTCCCTGAACGTCAATTACTTTTTCGGGATATTTGAATGTGTACTCCTCCGCCAGCTTCTCTACATACGGCTGAACCGATGTGGAGCCTGCAACTACAAATGCCGCTGACTGACTGCCTGCACACGCCGCAGTAAGGCAGGAAATTAGAAGAAGTATTGGAATAATAAAATGTTTTTTCATCCGAAACGTCCTGTAATGTAGTCTTCTGTTAATTTGTCCTTTGGGTTGATGAACATTTGATGTGTGTCGGAATATTCATGCAGCCTGCCGATTTTATTTTCATCAATCATCATAAATGCCGACATATGAGATACTCTCGCTGCCTGCTCCATGTTGTGCGTAACTATAATTATTGTATATTTTTTTGCAAGCTCCTGCATCAAATCTTCGATTTTCATCGTAGATTGCGGGTCGAGCGCACTGCAACTCTCGTCCATAAGAAGCACCTCGGGTTCCACCGCAAGCGCACGGGCAATGCAAAGCCGTTGTTGCTGACCTAATGCAAGACCGAGTCCCGGTTTGCTCAGCATATCTTTGACCTCGTCCCAAAGGGAAGCCTGCTTTAAGCAACGCTCGGCAATTTCCATTAATTCCCGTTTGCTTCTGATACCGTGATGCTTAGGACCGATTGCGACATTTTCGTATATACTCATCGGGAAAACATTCGGCTTTTGGAAAACCATGCCGATTTTTTGACGCAAAGAAACGACGTCCATGTCTTTTCCGTAGATAGGAACGTCGTTGAGAAAAACATCACCTGTAACCGTAACCGAGGGTATTAAGTCATTCATGCGGTTAAAAAGACGCAGCAGCGTGGATTTGCCGCAACCTGACGGACCGATGATTGCAGTTATTGCACAACTTGGAATATCAAAGGTGATATCACCGAGTGCATGGTGATTACCATAATATAAATTTACCGACTTAGTTGACAGTTTAATGCTGCCTTGTGTTTCCGTGGGGTTTTCGCTCATTATAACAATTCACGACCCTTCGCCATGACTAAACTCATCTTTTCTTTGCGTGAGGGATTGTATCATAATAAGGGTGCGTATACAACGTATTCTAATGTAAAATTTTGGAAACAAAAATGCACTATGGCGAAAACTCACCATATGCTGTATAATACGGGTACTATGAAAAAAACAAAAAACAATATTGTGCGTATAGTAGTTATTTTTACACTGCTTTTTCTCATCTTCGGGTTTATCGGTGCTGTTCTTTTCGTCAACCGTTATTATCCTGTAGAGCATGTTGATATAATAAACAAATATTCCGAGGAGTTTGATGTTGACAGAACTCTTGTTTTTGCACTGATAAATGCCGAGAGCAGATTTAATGCGAGGGCAGTGTCGCGTGCGGGAGCCAGCGGGCTTATGCAAATCATGGAGGATACGGCATATTGGCTTGCTCCTATGGCGGGGCTCTCGGACTTTAGTTATGACCAGATATTAAATCCTGATATTAATATACGTCTCGGAACCTATTATCTCAGTATGCTTTTAGGGCAGTTCGAGTCTACCGAGGCTGCACTCAGTGCATATAATGCAGGGCAGGGCAATGTACGCAAATGGCTCGAAAATCCTGAATACAGCAGTGACGGGGTAACGCTTGATTTTATTCCGTTTCCCGAAACTCGAAATTATGTTGCACGCGTTGTTGATTACATAAAAATGTATGATTTCATATTGAAGCTTTTGGGGTATTAAAGTGTTACTACTTTTGGTGATTTATTTACAATCCTTGAGATGTCAAGCATGTTTGAAATTTTGCCGACTTTAATTTTATCGTTTAGTTCGTAATAGTTTACACACATACCGCACAGCAATATTTCACAGCCTCGCTCTGCGAGGTTTTTCATATCCTCAAGTGTTTCGGCATTTTCCGCAGCAAGCCTCACCGCTGTGTTGACGAGCAAAATAGTATTCGGTGTGTCTTTATGCTGCGTCAGTGCATGTATGTAGTTGTTCATTAAATTTTTACCGGGACCGAGCTCGCTTATTCCAAGCTGCTCTGCGGTGATAAAATATACCATTGTTTTTCTCCTTTAACATTTTAGATAGCATGTGACTGTTGTGCCGTCGCCTTCGTTGCTGATTAGTTCAAGAGAGCCTTTATAATATTCCGTTATGTGTTTTACTATTGACAGACCAAGCCCCGTGCCGCCCGTCAGTTTGGAACGGGATTTGTCCACACGGTAGAACCTTTCAAAAATATGCGGGTGATGCTCCTGCGAAATTCCGATGCCTGTATCTGAAACACTGATTTTGCAAAGACTGTTGTAAACAAGCTGCAATTCAACCGTTACTTTGCCGTTATCCGCATTGTATTTAATGCCGTTATCAATCAGATTATAGAGCAGCTCGTCTATCATACGCCTGTTCGCATAAATATTAAAGCTCTCACCGATGAGGTTAATTTCAACATTCTTTACATTATCCCGCAGCGAGTTTATTACAGCTTCGGCAAGTTCTTTGAGGTTAAACGCGGTGTCTTCCTTATTTTCTCTGCCCTCATCAAACTCGGAAAGCCGTATTATGTCATCAATTAATGTTAAAAGCCTTCCCGACTGCTCATTTACTTTTCCTGCAAAGTTTTTTATGTCTTCTTCCTGCACCATGCCTGTTGCAATCATCTCGGAAAGTGCTGTTATTGTCGTCAGTGGCGTCTTTAATTCATGCGATACATTTGCCGAAAATTCGCGGCGTTGCATTTCCGCCCTGTGACTTTCCGTGGTGTCTTGGAAAAGTATTACAGCACCTCTCATATTCCCGCCAAAACTGACGGGACTGAAAAACACTGAATAAATTTTGCCCGAGCGGTTCATTTGTATTCGTGTGTTTTCGCCGTTCATACAACTTTTTACAGCAGTTTGAAATTCATCCTCACGGCAAATATGCAAAATATTTTTTCGCTCCGTATTATCGCCAAGCACCCGCCCTGCCGAATTGTTTGCAGAAAGAACAGTCCCTTTATTGTCAATAAGAACCAATCCCTCCTGCATATTTCCGGTGATAGTTTCGATTGTATCGGCACGGACTTTGAGCTCCTCGTTTTTCTTAAAGAGCTCTTGCCTCTCACGTGTTATCTTATTTTTATAAGGCAGCAGTTCTTCAAAAACTACTGCGCCGTCTTTGTTAAAGCCGATTGCTTCAACTGAGGAAATAATTTCTTGGGTCACTTTACGGGAAATAATTCCTGCAATAATGATTGATACTACAGCAATAAGAATTATCAGCACAACAAGCACAACAAAATAATTGACAAGCTCGTCGCTTCCTTGACCGTTTCGGATAAAAAAGTACAAAGCTGTAAAAAGTGCCAAAACGCATGGCACTATTATCCATATGTATCTGTAATTAATCAGTTTTTTCATCAGTCACCAAATTTATAGCCAACATTTCGTACTGTTTTAATAAATTTCCCCGACTTGCCGAGCTTTTGCCGCAGGGTTTTTATATGCACATCAACCGTTCTTGTTTCCCCCTCAAAATCATATCCCCAAACAGCTTCCATAATCTTATCGCGGCTGAGTACAATCCCCGCGTTTATCATAAGATAATGCAGCAGTTCGTATTCCTTAAAGGTCAAGTTGACGACGGCATCTTCGGCACGAACTTCACGGCGTTTATGGTCTATTGTTATTGCGTTTGCTTCAATTATTTCGCTTATTTCTTCTGCTCCTCTGCGTAGCACAGCACTCACCCGCGCAATAAGCTCCATAACACCAAAGGGTTTTGTGATGTAATCATCGGCTCCCATATCAAGGCCTTTAACCTTGTCATACTCGCTGTCCTTAGCGGTCAGCATAATTATAGGAAGCTTTTTTGTCTTTGACATGCTGCGCAGCTTTTTTAAGATTTCGAGACCGTCGTTTTGCGGCAGCATGATATCCAAAAGAACGAGCGACGGAAGCCCTGCGCTGATTGCTTTCAGGAATTCCTCGCCCGTCTCATATCCGTTTGCCTGATATCCTGCAGATTTGAGCGCATAAATTACAATTTCGCGAATGTTTTCGTCGTCTTCAACGACATAAATACTATGAGCCGATGTCTGCACTGATTTCTTCTCCCACATGTCTGCCTGTAATTGAAAACACAACCCATTCCGCTATGTTTGTGGCATGGTCGCCAATACGTTCAAAATACTTTGCCACCATCATATAGTCAATGGCTTGCTCCCCGTTGTCCGGGTTGTCATGTATCAGTTTTATAACGTCTTCTTTGACCTTATCGAACAGTTCGTCGACAGCGTCATCGTCGTCAATGACTTTTTGTGCAAGCTCAAGGTCACGCTTAACAAATGCGTCTATACTTTCTGTTACCATTTTTGCGGTGAGCTCTGCCATTTTCGGTATATTTTCGAGGTTTATGATATATTCCTTGCCGATAAGAAACTTTGCGATTTCCGATATGTCTGCCGCTTGGTCGCCGATACGCTCCATATCTGTAATCATCTTCAACGCGGCGGAAATGAGTCTTAAATCTCTTGCAACGGGCTGTTGTTTGAGCAGAAGCCGCAGGCATAATGCTTCGATTTCCTTTTCCATTTGGTCAATGTCTTTGTCGTGTGATATTGCCTTTTTTGCCATTTTTTTGTTATGGTTGACAATTGCTTCGGTTGCTCTTTTAATGGATTTTTCAATCATTGCACCCATTTCAACCAACATGTCATTAAGCTGTGATAACTGTTCATCAAACTTACTGCGCATCTAACCGAACCTCCCTGTAATGTAGTCTTCGCAGCGCTTGTCGCGCGGCATTGAAAATATTTGATCTGTGTCGCCAAATTCGATAACCTCACCTAAGAGGAAAAATGCTGTTTTGTCGGAGATGCGTGTGGCTTGCTGCATGTTGTGCGTGACGATTATAACCGTGTAATTCTTTTTTAGCTCCATGACCAAATCTTCGATTTTTCCTGTCGATATCGGGTCTAAGGCGCTTGTCGGCTCGTCCATTAGCAGCACGTCGGGGGATACTGATAATGCTCTTGCTATGCACAGTCTTTGCTGCTGACCACCCGACAGTCCGAGTGCGCTTTTTTTCAGTCTGTCTTTGACTTCGTCCCAAATAGCGGCGTCATGCAGTGATTTTTCTACAATTTCATCAAGCTCGCGTTTGTTTTTGATGCCGTGGGTTCGAGGTCCGAACGCTATGTTGTCATATACGGACATCGGGAACGGGTTTGGTTTTTGAAACACCATTCCGACCCTTTTTCTAAGCAGGTTGACGTCCATGCTGCCATAAACATCTTCGCCGTCGAGCTGAATAAACCCTGTGATTTTGCAGCCTTCTATGAGGTCGTTCATGCGGTTTAGTGATTTTATCAGTGTCGATTTTCCGCAGCCTGACGGTCCGATAAAAGCGGTGACTTCATTTGCTTTGATGTCCATTGACACATTTTGCAGTGCCTGAAAGTCATTATACCATAAATTTACTTCACTTAATACAAATTTCATAAAATTTCCTCTGTCTTATTATAGCCTATTCTTAAATTTTCGTTCGATAAATGATGAGAGCAGGTTTATACTCAGAACAACAACGAGCAGTACAACTGCTGTGGCGTAAGCTTCGTTTCTGTGATGTCCCTCTCCTGCGAGCTGCAAAACATGCAGTGCCAGTGTTCTGCCTTGCGAAAAGAGGCTCTCCGGTATTTTTATGACACTGCCGATTGTGTAAATAAGTGCGGCGGTTTCGCCGACAATTCTGCCGACACTGAGTATAATCCCTGCAAAAACACCCGGCATGGCTGACGGCAGTGTCACTCTTATAACTGTACGAAGCCGTCCCGCACCAAGACTGAACGAACCCTCACGATAGGCGTCGGGTATTGACTTTAAGCTTTCTTCTGTTGTTCGCATGATTATAGGCAGTATCATAATTGCAAGCGTAAAGCAGCCTGCAAGAATTGATTTCCCCCAACCAAGCCAGTTTGCAAAGAAAATGTAACCGAACAAACCGAACACTATGGACGGAATACCTGCAAGCGTTTCCGTTGTCATTCTTATTATTTTTACTACCTTGCTGCCGCGCGAGGCATATTCAACCAAGTATATTGCCGTAAAAATTCCAAACGGTACTGCAATGAGCAGTGTGATACCCACCATATATATGGTTGTAACAAGCGCAGGAAAAAGTGATTGGTTTTGCGTTGTGTACGTCAGTGAAAACAGCGAGGGTCTTATGTGCGGTATGCCTCTTATTAATATGAAGCCGACGATATAAAGAAGTATTGATACTGTTATTATCACCGATATCCACATTGCAAAAAACCGCACCCAATCAGAGGTTTTTTTGCGTTTTATTTGTTTTTTTATGTAATCCATTTTTACTACCATGCTTTTTTATTACTGCTCTTTTGTGAGCTTTGTATCTGGATTGCCACGCTTCGCTCGCAATGACAACAAGCTGCGTTTTTCCTGCTTATCTCTATTCAGGATTGAAAAGAGGGTGTTGATTATGAGGATAAATACAAATAACACAACACCTGTTGCAATGAGCGCTCCGTTGTGCAGGCTGCCGTATTCGACATATCCCATTTCAATAACAATATTTGTTGTCATTGTGCGGATACCTTTTAGAAACTCCCATGGCAGACGCAGAGCAGGCTGATTGCCGGCTACCATCTGAACCGCCATTGTTTCGCCGATAGCACGACCCACACCAAGTACGACTGCCGCCATAACACCGGAGCGTGCTGAGGGTAACACAACTTTGAATACAGCTCTTTCATGGCTTGCTCCGAGTGCAACAGCTCCTTCGTACAGCTCTTGCGGGACGGCGCGAAGATTTGTTTCAGCAATTGTTATAACCGTCGGGAGTATCATAATGCCGAGGATAATAGATGCAGCAAGCATTGTGTTGCCGCTCATCATGTCAAACTGCTTGCCGAATGCTTCAAAAATTGCAGGGACAATTACCACCATGCCAAAAAATCCGTATATAACAGAAGGAACACCTGCCATAAGATTTAAGGCAGGCTTAATAAAACGATATAATCCCTTAGGGCACATTCGCGCCATAAAGAGTGCAGAAAAAATACCAATCGGCACTCCGAGAATTATAGCTCCGGCTGTGACATAGATACTGCCGAGTATAAATGCTAAAATCCCAAAACCGGGGTCGGAGCTGTTTAGCGGAGCCCACCTTGTGCCGCCTAAAAATTCTGATACTCCTACATTGAATATTGCGGGCAGCCCCTGCGAAAACAGAAAAACGCATATAAGGGCTACCGCAACAATCGAGGCCAATGCGGCGGTAAAAAATACCGCACGCATCAGATTTTCTCTTATTTTAAGTGCTGCTGACGATTGTTTCATTTTAACTCAGTCCGCTCCACCTTGTAATCTCACCGGTAAAGATATCTTTAACCTGCTCGATTGTCATTTCATTGATTGGATTTGCCTTATTGACGATAACCGCTACACCGTCAAGAGCAATTGTAAATGAGTTAAGGTGTTGTTCGGTATCTCTCAGACTACGGCTTGACATACCAATGTCGATTACTCCTTCGGTTGCTTCGTTGATACCTACGCCACTGCCGCCGCCGGAAATTTCGATTTCAATACCGGGATTAAGGGCTATATAAGCTTCTCTAAGGCGGTTCATAAAGGGTTCTACCGATGTGGAGCCGCCGACCTTAAGCACACCTGTCAGTCCGCTTGCTGCATAGTCTTTTTGGTCATCTACAGAGCTTGTCCATGTAGTGCCTATTGTTTCCTGACCTTGCTTTGACAGTGTAAATTCGATGAAGTCTGCGATGAGCTCGTCATCGATTTTGTCATCGTTTACAACCAAAAGGAACGGACGTTGAAGTGCATAAGAGCCATCTTTGATTGTGTCGTTTGATGGTGTAACACCGTCGATTTTGAGTGCTTTGACCGCTGCGCTGAGCGAACCGACGGATACATAGCCGATGCCGTAGTCACTTGTTTCAACGCCTGTGAGAATTTGTGCTGTTTCTCTCATTACGACTGCTTCGATATACATGTCGTCGCCTACGCCTGTGATATTCACAAATGCGTCGCGGGTGCCACTGCCGTCCTCGCGTGTGTAAACTGCAATAACGCGGTCTGCATCGAAGTTATCTCCACCTGCGGGCGGGTTGTTATCGCCACCTGCGGGCGGGTTGTTATCGCCACCTGCGGGCGGGTTGTTTGTTGGTGTCGGAGTTGCATTGCCACCGTCACCACCGTCACATGCTGCGACCATTGTCAGGGCGAGCATTAATGCTAATGTTATTGCTAATAGTTTTTTCATTTTAATTGTTTCCTCCAAAATTTTTGTGTTTACACCGCAAATACTAAAGGGGGATTGTAAAAATGAAATGTGTGTATGTGTAAAGATTTCGTAAAATAAAAAATGAACTAAATTGAAACATATGACGATATATATGCGTATATAAATACAACACCCGCCGTCTGCGGACGGCACCCTCTTCGTGCGCGAAGAGGGCAAGGAGTAACAAAAAAGTAAAGTCCTACTTGTAAAATAGTTGTAAAATTTTCTTAAGAAAGTCTTAATATAATAAATGTTGTGTTATAATGCGTTTTAGTATACAATATCTTGGGTTTTGAGAGCATTAAATTATCGCAGAAAAAATATGGAACTTTCTCATGCACTTTTACGTCAAAATAAAGTTGTTTTAAATGTGACAATACATATAGAAAAAACGTTATATATAATAAGGGAGATTTTTATGAAAAAGAAAACAGTATTGCGAATACTCGCAGCTCTAATGATTGCAGCGATAATGCTGCCCATGGCTGCAGGGTGCAGAAACAATAACGACGACCCGTTTGCCAATCCGGAATTTGTATTTGTTCCGGAATTTATTGAATTACCGCAGGGGATTAATGATATCCAAGGGCTTCTCTATTTAGACGGTAAAATTGTTTTTGTTACGCATGAATGGGATTATGATGATGAAACATTTGCATATAGATCCTTGTCGAGAGTTAATTCGGTAAATCTCGACGGAACGGGATTTGGCGAGCTTGAGGGTTATAGTCCTCCTGTTGCAATTCCTGATAATGTCAACGGCGAGTTTCGCATTGGTGCGATGACTGCCGACGGCGCCGGAAACCTTTGGGTTCACGAGCAGTGGAACTTAAACCGCATGAATGTACCCCCGGGTGTTCAGTACGGAACAGATGAATTTTGGGAAAATTACGAAACATACTATGAGGACCTCGGCTCCGGCAATGCCATACGCAAGCTTGACGGTTCAGGCAGAGAGCTGCTCACCGTAGACATAAGCGGACTTTCTCCCGACAATACAGATGACCCGTACGGTAGTTACTTCTATATTAACTCCTTTAATGTAGACGGGGACGGAAATATATACGTTTCTGCTTACACTTGGGATGGCATGGAATTTTATGTGCTTGACAGCAACGGCGCGCTGCTCTTTAAGCTTGACACAGGCGAGCGGTGGATTGACAGGCTTATCCGCATAGGGGACGGAACTTTGGTATTCCTTGACTATACTTATGTTGATGAAGAATATAAGCGAACACTTACCACAATTGATGTTGCGGCACAGGGTTTTGGCGAGTCAGTGGAAATACCAAATAATGTTTGGGAAATATACCCCGGCTTCGATGATTATGATTTTCTCTATCGTTTCGGCAGTAATATAAATGGTTTTAATTTAGAGACAGGAGAGTCCACAAGGCTTCTCAACTGGATTGAAAGTGATGTTTCAGGCGATATGATCGGAAATATCACAATGCTGCCCGACGGGCGGATATTAGCCACCAACGGTATATACAACAGGGTTACATATGAATATAACTACGAGTTGATTGTTCTGACAAGAACACCGTATTCTCAGCTCCCGCAAAGAACAGTAATAACACTTGCCACCTTTGGCGGTTGGAATATCAGAGAGGCCGTCGTTACGTTCAACAGGTCCAACTCCGAATATCGTATAAGAGTGGTTGATTATTCCGAGTTTGATAATGATGACGACTATTATGCAGGTCTTAAGCGGCTGAGCACCGAAATAATCTCGGGCAGAATACCGGATATTTTGGACGTAACGGCTCTCCCGTACAAGCAATATGTGGGCAGAGGTTTGCTTGAGAATTTATACACCCTGATTGACGCAGACCCGCAAATAAACAGAAGTGACTTTATTGACGGAGCTTTCCGTGCGGCTGAAATTGACGGTGGTCTTTATCAAATATTCCCGTCGTTCAGCATAAACACCTTGGTAGGCAATCCTGCAGTATTAGGACCGGGTGAGGGTTGGACAATGGACGAGTTCAAGGGAGTTTTGGCTGCCAATCCGCAAGCAGATTTCCCGCTCGGCAGTATGTACACAAGAATGTCCTTTATACAGCAAGCAGTTATTTTCAGTGCCGACGAATATGTCAACTGGACTAACGGTACGACTCATTTCGACACGCCAAACTTTATTTCACTATTGGAGTTTGCAAATACACTGCCCGAAAGTTATGAGCACTTCTGGGGCGGAGGCGAGCCGGTGCCGATGCCGCGAAACGGTATTGCTACACCCGATTTCCCCGGTGATTGGCAAGGACCTCCCAGTGAAGAAGAACTTATTTCAACGGGACGTCAGCTTATGACGCAATTGTGGCTTGGTGAATTTTACAACTTCCTGCGCTATAAAATGATGTTTGGCGGGGATATGGTCTTTAAGGGCTTCCCGACAGAAAGCAGAAACGGTAATTCATTGAATGTTGACACATGTCTTGCCATATCATCGAATTCAAAGCATAAAGCAGGCGCTTGGGAATTTCTGAAGGTATTTCTTGACAAAGACTGGCAGAGCAATAATGTTTGGAATTTCCCGACAAATAAAGCTGCATTTGACGCTATGGTCGAACGAAATATGAGAGAACAGCAAGAGCGATATGACCAGTGGTTAGAGTGGAAGAACCAGTATGGCGACGAAGATTGGATGGGCGGCTGGGTTGAGCCCGAACCGATGACACATGCTGATGTTGCTCAGCTGATGACTCTTATAGAAAACACCTCCGGTACCACATCATGGAATGTTGACCAATCACTTATTGATATTATCTCAGAGGGTGTTGAGGACTTCTTCAACGGTCGCAACACAGCAGAGGGCGTCGCAAGAATTATTCAAAGCCGCGCATCAATATTGGTATCAGAGCGGAGTTAAGTTAGTGAAACTTAAACAACGAATGGAAAATCTTAATAGACGCACGCGTGAGAGCATTCACGGTGCGATGTGGCTGGCACCGAGTTTACTCGGTGTAGCCGCGTTCTATATTGTTCCTTTCTTTATTGTTGTTTATTACGCTTTGATTGATAACCCTCTCATGGGAAACTTTGTTTTCTTTGATAACTTCGTGCGGCTTTTTCAAAATCAAGCATTTAAGCTTGCCGCTTCCAACACATGGCGCTTTGCGATAGTATCCGTGCCGCTTGCCGTGGTGCTCTCGCTTATGATTGCTTTGATGTTAGAAGCCCGCATACCGCTCAAAAGCCAGTTTCGCACATTTTTCCTCAGCCCCTTAATGGTGCCTGTGGCGTCGGTCGTTTTAATATGGCAGGTGCTCTTTCACCCGAACGGAGCGGTCAATGAGGCTATGCAGCTGTTTGGTTTCAGCGGTATCGACTGGATGCAGTCGGCACATAACCAAATTGTGGTTGTTTTGTTGTTCTTATGGAAAAACCTTGGTTTTAACATGATTTTGTTCATGGCGTCACTGAGCAACATTCCTAAGGAAATACTCGAAACAGCGGACACCGAGGGTGCAGGACCAATCCGAAAGCTTTTTTACATTAAAATGAGATATCTCTCGCCGACCTTACTTTTTGTTACTATATTTTCACTGATTAACTCATTTAAGGTGTTTAGGGAGATATATCTGCTCACGGGCGACTATCCCTATGAGGGGCTATATATGCTTCAGCACTTTATGAACAATATTTTCAGAGCGCTTGACTATCAGAGGCTTGCCGCCGCTGCTGTCGTTATGACAATCGCAATGGTTATAATTATCGCCACGCTCTTTATTGCGGAAGACCGCTTCGGAAAGGACGTGGAGGAATGAAAGTTAAACTGTTTTTCGGCCGCACCGGACTTTTCTTTATAGCTGCAGTCTTTGCTGTTCTTTTCCTGCTCCCGACTGTTCTTACGATTTCAAACTCTTTTATGACACAAAGTGAAATAGATGCTAACTACGGAATGATTTTTGAAAGCACAAGACCGGGTGTCGGCACTTATGTCGGTGACAGTGTAAACTTGAAATTTATCCCCGATAAGGTCAGCTTTGACCAGTACACAACCGTTCTTTTCAGAAGCCCCGAATATCTGCTTAAGTTTTGGAACTCCGTAATACTTGTAATACCGATTGTTATTTTCCAAGTCGGCATAGCCGCCTTTGCAGCATACAGCTTTACCAGATTTAAGAGTAAACTCAAAAATGTAATTTTCTTCTTTTATATTGTGTTAATGCTCATGCCGTATCAGGTTACAATGGTTCCTAACTTTCTTGTGGCAGAATGGCTCGGGTTGATAGGCTCAAGGTGGGCAGTAATTTTCCCCGGTGTTTTTGCACCGTTTTCCGTGTTTTTGCTTACTAAGTTTATGCGGAGGATACCTTCGGTTTTAATTGAAGCGGCAAAGCTTGACGGAGCAAACGAATTTCAGATTTTTTCAAAGGTATGTATTCCGCAATGCCGCAGCGCTTTATATTCTATTGCCATATTGGTCTTTATTGACTATTGGAACATGGTTGAGCTGCCGATAATACTGCTTGCAAATGCAGACTCGCAGCCATTATCCGTATATCTGTCAACAATTAATGCAGGAGAAGCGGGTGTTGCATTTGCCGTCGCAGTGGTATATATGGTGCCGCCGTTGCTACTGTTCCTGCACGGTGAGGAAGCACTTGTTGAGGGAATAACACATTCAGGCTCAGTAAAAGGATGAATATTGAAAATATGATTTTATACTGGATTGCCACGTCGCCATAAATGGCTCCTCGCAATGACGACGGAAGAAAGGAAATAATAATGAAGAATATTGATGTGAACAAGAGGCCTTGGGTAAAAAACGCGGCTATTGCATTTCTTGCAGTTATGCTTGTGCTTACGTTTTTCTCCAATACCATTATGAACCGCTCGCTGCCCGAGGTCGCCGCGCAGTATACGCAGTCGGGTACTATTACCGCCCGAATTCGCGGCTCCGGCACTGTTGTTGCAAACGAGAACTTTGAGGTCATCACAAGTCAAGCTCTCGAGGTGCGTACCGTAAACGTAAACCTCGGCGACGCAGTGTCTGTCGGTGATGTGCTGATTACACTTGCAAGCAAAAATACCGGCGGCTCAGACCTTGAGATTGCACGGGAAGAACTGCGCAGGCTTGAGCTTGACCTCGAACAATTCCTCATTATGTCAAGCCCCGATGTCAACTATACGGCTTTGAACCGTGCCATTTCCAGAGCACGGACAGAACTTTCCGACGCACAAAGAGAGCGTGCAGCCATAAATTATAATGAAGCATCATTTTTGCAGGCTCAGTCTCAGGTAAATGCCGCCAGAGCAACCGAAAGTGCAAGAAAGGCTGATTTGGAAATTGCAGAAGCCGCTCTTATGGCATATGATGCTATAAACCCCGAAATGGAAGATACTCCCGAGCGTATTGCCTTAGTGCAAGCTGTAAATGCTGCCACTACCGCAAATTTTAACGCGTGGAGTGCACGTGTGCGCATTGAAACAGACACCAACTTCTTTGCACAGGAAACAAACAGGGGCTTATGGATATCAGCCAACAGCAGAGTTACCATGGCTCAAGACTCACTTGAAAGCGCACAGGAAGCTCTTACAAATCAGCAAAGAGCGGACGGCAGGGAGTCTTCAATATTTAATATAACCCTGCGTGAAAAGAACAGAGAAATTGACCAAAAACGCAAGGAAATTGAAGAGCTGCAAAAAGACGGCATACCAACTGAAATAACCTCAGCGGTCAGTGGTGTTGTAAGGCAGATAAGCATATCTTCAGGGCATCAGACTGTTCCCGATACACCTCTTATGGTAATAGAAGTTTCCGACAGAGGTCATACGCTGAGTATTCCCGTCACAGCCGAACAAAGCACTCGTGTCCGCATAGGTGATTTTGCCGAAGTGGACAGAGGTTGGTGGAGTTGGGGAAATCCGCTTACTGCGATTTTAACGGCAATACGTCCCGACCCGCAAAATCCTACAACAAACAGACTGTTGGTGTTTTCTATTCACGGCGATGATTTGGAAAGTAACACACAGCTGAATATCAATATGGCACAACGCAGTGAGAACTACAGTATCATAGTTCCGAACAGTGCAATAAGGTCAGATACAAACGGCGAGTTTGTGCTTGTTGTAATGTCGCGCAGCAGCCCGCTCGGCAACCGTTATGTCGCAACACGGGCTGATGTAAACATTCTTGCCTCGGACGATACAAGCACGGCGGTCAGCGGCGGGGGCTTAGGTGGTTGGGACTTCGTTATTACCAACTCCAACCGTCCTATCGAGCCGGGTGATCAAGTTAGATTAGTGGATAATCCATAATGAAAAAAAAGATAATCATAGCTATAATAAATGCTCTCTTTCTGATTGCTTTTCTTGTCTGTCAGCTGTTATCGGCAAGCATTATAATGCCGATGCACAATCAGCAGGCTGCTAAGGCATGGGCAGGTCAAAGCGGCGAGCGTTTTGCGCAGCTTTCGGTTTTCTTTCCGCTGTCATATTCATTTACAATGGATACTCTCGGAAGCACCCGTTACACCATAAGTAACGAGCTGACCAAAGCATCGATTGCGGAAGAGCGCGGACGTACTCTTTATGCAGATGCATGGTCGGCTTACGGCAGTGTTTCTATTATCGGCGACCGCGGAACAACACCAACAACCGCTCCGGTTATTGGTGTCGGCGGCGATTTTTTCCTGTTTCATCCTTTGGTGCTGCGAAGCGGGAGTTATCTGTCGCCAAACGATGTTATGAAAGACCGTGTGCTGCTTGACGAAGACCTCGCATGGAGATTATTCGGCGGTGTGCAGCTTGCGGGAATGGAAGTGCTCATAAATAACCGACCGTTTGCCGTTGCCGGCGTCGTTTCGCGTGAGAGCGATTTTGCCACCGCACATGTCTATGACGGCGGAGCGGGCTTATACATGCCGTATGAGGTGCTCAATGAAATGATGAACGGTGCTGCACGTATAACAAGTTATGAAATTGTTTTGCCCGACCCAATTACCGATTTTGGCTTAAATATTATCAGTGACATCTTTATGCAAGACGATATCCATATCGTTCAAAATACGTCACGTTTTTCATTCGGAAAGCTGTTTGAGATGATTTATTCAGTTGAAGAGCGCAGCTTTACATTTGGCGAGCGCAGCATGAGAATAACAGCAATCTCATACCCGTATTGGGAAAACGCTGCACGTTATGCCGAAGACTGGCTCGTTTTGATTTTGGCAGTGTCTGTACTGCTGCTTGCGTTTCCTGCAGTTTGCGCTGTCATATATACTGTAATACTTATCCGCTTTGCTATCAGAAAGCTAAAGGATTTAGTACGGGGCATAATTAAAAAACGCGACGCACGTGCTTATAAAAGATATAAGCAAAAACAAGATACACTGTAATAAAGGTTGACAAACCCCCGTCCCCTTGTCATACTTCTTTGTACATTAATCCGGCGTCGGATTTTGTGGCATGTTCACTGACGCTCTGCACTTCGACTTTGAGCGTACGTGCACCAAAACGGATTTCTATCACATCGCCCACAGCGACGCTGTAGGACGCTTTAACGATACGCCCGTTTACACTGATGCGCTGACCGTCGCAAGCCTCGTTGGCGACTGTGCGGCGTTTTATGAGGCGTGATACCTTTAAGAATTTATCTATTCGCATATTTGCTCCCCTACGTACAACACAGGCACGGGTGACCCCGTGCCTTCTGCTGTAACATAATCTAAAATGACATTATTTCGCGACTGCATCCTTAAGAGCTTTGCCGGCTTTGAATACCGGGGTTTTGGTTGCAGGGATTTTAATTTCAGCTTTTGTTTTGGGGTTGCGGCCGATGCGAGCTGCACGGTCTTTAACTGAGAAGATACCGAAGCCTACGAGTTGAACTTTGTCACCCTTTTTGAGTGCTGCTGTGATGGCGTCGATTACTGCTCCGAGTGCTTTTTCGCTGTCTTTCTTAGATAGGTCTGATTTCGCCGCGATGGCATTGATAAGATCTGTTTTGTTCATTAGTATACGTCCTCCAAAAATTAATGTAATTCTTTATATTAAAGAAGATGTTTCACTTCCCTAATTTCGACTTGCGGTAGAGTGTTTCCATTTCCTCCAAGGATATGTCGCTAATTCGTCTGCCTTGCTTTTTTATATCTTTCTCAATGTGCTTGATATCTTCCCAAAAGCTGATTGCCTGCTCACCGGATATTGCTATCATGTTACCAAACACATGAGGGTGACGACGAATGAGTTTTTTGCAGGTGGCGTTTATTACGTTGTCAAAGTTGAAGTTTCCGTCGTCCTCGGCTATGTCTGCATGAAACACTACTTGCATTAAAAGGTCGCCGAGTTCTTCAAGTAATTCTTCGGTGTTTCCCTCGTCAATCGAACTTGCAGTTTCGTTTGCTTCCTCGATTAGGTTGTCGCGGATGCTCTTATGTGTCTGCTCGCGATCCCATGCACACCCCTGCTCGGAGCGTAGATATTTCATGAGTTTTCTGAGGTCTTCGATGTCATAGCTAAGTTTGCTTTCAAAATTTACCATACTTTTTCACATTCCGCAAGGGTAATTTGCGAAAAAACCCTTACTTTTGAAGAAATTCTCAAAATTTTATCGTTTTTTTACCTAACTCTTAGAATTTTTGCCAATTTTTCACCTTTTGGAAGCAGTTTCATGTCCTCTTTTGTGACTGTCCGTGTGATTATAATGAGGACACCATAAACCGCAATTCCCGTAATAATTGCTGTGCTGAGAAATACGATTGCTTCAAGTCGGGCATTTGCGAAGATATCGGATAAAAATCGCGTGAGAAGTGCGTAGATTGCATATGCGTAGCCTGCCATAACCGCAGAGCAGAAGATAACCCCTGTAAATATTTTCGTAAGTTTTGGTCTGTTATCTTTAATTTTTACTTTAAGGATAATAATATTAAGTGTGGATATTACCATAAAACATACGAGTGTGCCAATGGGCGAGGCAAGAATGCCGAAGCTCGGATGCCCTGCGAGAAACCATGAAAGTGTAATTTTAACTGCCGCGCCGACCGGAAATGTATAGAGCGCCACCCGCTCATATCCGTTTGCTTGAAGAATTGCCGTTGTGACAAATTGAAGACAGACAAAAAACGAAGCAGCTGCAAGAATTACCATTATTTGTGATGTTAGCTCTCTTTGGTCATTATACAGCGCTGTTAGGACGGGCGAGGCGAGCACCATAAGACCGGCGGCGGCAGGCATGGCAATCAGGCTCACAAGCTTTACCGATGACTGCATTATTGTTTTGGCTTCATCTGCGTTCTTTTTTGCGAGCGCAGCGGCTATTGCGGGGATAATGCTTATTGAAACGGGCACAACAAGTGACGGGGTTAAATTATAGATTGCAAGCGCCCTTGAATACATACCAAGCAGTCCGCGCGCCTGTGCTTCAAGCAAGCCAAGCGAGCTTTGAAGCCTGCCGAGCACAATGCCGTTGTCTATCACGACCATAACAGCCATAAACGAAGCGCTAAGCGTAATGGGAATACTTACTTTCATAACTTTTGCGAGGACGGTTTGGTTTTTCGGGACGATGTGGACATCGTCCCCTACATTTTTGTGGGCGTCTGAGAGGAATTGCCTGTCGAGCTTTCGTTTCTGCCAAAACAACATGGGGATGCACAAGCCAAGTCCGATTGTTACGCCGATAATTGCTCCTGCCGATACTATCGGGGAGTCGTATCCGAGACTGACAAGCCAGAGCGCAGCAGCAATGCCGAATATAGCCTTGCTGAGCACCTCAATAATCTGCGACATTGATGTAGGTATCATATTTTGAAAGCCCTGTGCGTACCCTCTGTATACCGCTATTATACATGCAAAAAATACAGCGGGAGCGAGAACCCGTATTCCCGGTGCTGCTTTTGTATTGTTCATTATACCTGCAAATGTGTCCGCAAAGAAAAGCATCGCAAGCATGGCTATGAGGCCTATAAGAGCAAATGCCGGCAGGGCTACAGAAAAATACCTTTTGACAAGATTTGTATCACCCTTTGCTTTTGCGGCAGAGACCAAGCGCGAGAGTGCGGCAGGGACGCCTGCTGTTGAAATTGTCAAAATAAGTGTGTAGACACTATATGTAACAGTAAAATCACCTGTGCCTTCATCACCTAATACGCCGTCTTGAAACAGTGGTATTTTATATATAGCACCGATTATTTTTACAAAAATCGAGGCTGCCGCAAGGATTGCAGCGCCTTTTAGATAGTTTGGTTTTTCTTTTTCTTGCAAAGCCTGACCTCCGTCATGTCGGCTACCGATACGGTCAAAAATTTAACTAATGTAAGCCTTACTGAATAATATATTTTTCTTTTGTTGACATAACTAATGTGGATAACCCTGTGGATAATGTGTAAAACCCTTGATACTCGCGGAGTGAACATTCGGGTCAACGATTTATTGTAAACCTTAAATATTCATTTTGTGATGAATATTTATTTCACGCAGTTTTTTTCTTATCCATCATTGACTGACCATATTGAATTATACGTATTACCACAGGACTTAAAATAACATTTGAGCCGAGCTCAAAGAAAAAATTGACCGATATCATACCGACAAGTATATATGCCGGAACGCTTAGAAAGCCTTCTGCAGTGCCCCAGCGGCTTATTGTATCATAGAAGAATATGTATGCCCCGAGAGCAAATACCCCTGTATTTACAATCGGGCAGACAATTGCCGCCGCAAATGCTCCGACCGTTTTATTTATTTTTGATGCAAGTTTATAGGCTATCGCTGCTGCAAGACCTGCAAGGATACCCTTAGAGAGCACTACAATAAGTGTTCCTATGGGGTTAATTGACAAAAATATATTGGCATCACCCGAAACAAGCACTACAAGCCCGAATACGAGTCCGAGCCAAAAGCCTGCTGTAATTCCTATGAGTGCGGCTCCCGCTACTATCGGCATTAGTACAAGCGATATTGAAAACGGTCCAAATCTTATAAATGTACCGAGCAGCTGCAATATGACAACAACAGCTGTGAGAAGTGCTAAAAGCACAAGTCTTCGTGTACTTAAAAATTCATCGTTATTCATGATACATAGTTACCTTTCGAATGATTAAATAAATAATATTCTATATTCGCGTCCTCTGTCAAGAACGGTCTTTTCCTCTTTTATTACATATCTGTAATTTTTCAGATAATCGCACAGCACTTCGAGTTTGGTTTGCGGCTGTAATATCAGCTTTAAGCTTCCGTTTTGTACGGCATCTTCTACCCATGGTGTTTTATCGAGTATGCTTATTATTGTCTCTCCGCCGACTCCTGCGATTACTATAATGTCAGCATCTTGCGGCGAGAGGGCTGTTAATCCGTCGGCTTGTATAAACTCAATCTTATCTGTCACACCATACTTTACCGCAAGACGCCGGGCGGCGCTCAGCGAGCCCTCGCTGATATCTGATGCTATCAGCCGCCTTGTTTTACCTGTTTGCGTAAGATAGACAGGCAATAACCCATGGTCTGTTCCTATATCTGCCACATTAGCTTCATCATCAATGAACGCGGCTATGCATTGTAGTCTATTCGGGAGTTTTCTCATTATCTTTTCTCCTGGTGTCATCACGAGCAAAGCGTGGTGATCCAGATACAGTGCTACATTAGACGATTTAATTACCGGATTGCCACGCCTCCTTCGGAGGCTTGCAATGACGGCAGTAGTATATATACTCTACATAACTATACAGGGGTGTGAATTCACACCCCCATACGTTTTTCATGCTACTTTGTAAACTCAGTAAGTTTTGAAAGTAAATCGTCTACGTCTACGCCGTGAGCGGAGCAAGCCTGCTCAAGGGTTTCCCCTGACGCCATAGCACAGCCGAGACAGTTCATCCCTATTGATCGAAACAGGGGGGCAGAGTCAGGTGCAATGCTCAATATATCCGCAATAATCGTATCTTTTGTTATCTGCGACATTGTAGAGCCTTATTCCTCTCTTGTTTTTGCGAAGCAATCGCTGCAATAAACAGGTCTTTCCGTTTTGGGTTCGAACGGAATTTTCGCTTCTCCGCCGCATTCGGCGCATACTGCTGTGAAAAATTCCCTCGGACCGCGGGCGGCAGCTTTTCTGTTGTCGCGACAAGCTTTACAACGTTGCGGCTCGTTTTGGAAACCACGTTCGTTATAGAACTCTTGCTCGCCTGCTGTGAATACAAACTCTTCGCTGCATTCCTTACATACCAGTGTTTTGTCTTCGTACATTTTGAACCTCTCTTTTTTTTGACTTAAGATGTACCCTTTTTGTCATGCGTTTCATGATTTTTGGGGTGTATTTGCGTTCAGCTTTCACTGATTATCGCCTGTTTAATCGTCACCTCGTGTGAGTATTTGTGACAGCTTTTTCCTGATCCTTTGCACAGCATTGTCTATCGATTTGTCCGATTTGCAGAGTTTCGTTGCCATGTCTTTATATGACATTCCAACTAAAAATAATTTAAGCACATCGGTTTCAAAACGTGACAGAGCACCGTAAAGTAATTTTTCAAGATTAATTATTTGCTCTCGCGCTATAACAAAGTCTTCTGGAGCACGCAAAAATGATACATTTTTTGTACTGTTTTCGTGAGGTTCCGTAGTTTCGAGTGAAATATAGCTGTTGAGCGGTGTATGTTTGCTTCCGGATGCGGATTTTATTGCACTGTACATTCGCCTGCGGATACAAAATTCGGCATATGTTGAGAATTTCGCACCTTTTTCCGGGTTAAATGTTCTGATAGCGGACAAAAGTCCGAGCATCCCTTCTTGTATAAGGTCTTCGCTGTCGCCACCTGCAAGGAAGTAGGGGCGTGCACATGCTCTTACGAGTCTGGCGTACTCGGATACAAGAATTTCCTCTGCAGCCTGGTCTCCGTTTGCTGCTTTTACCGCTAATTCGCGACTCTTGTTTTCATGAGTACTTTCCATTGCTGTGCCAGTATATTTACAAAAGTCAGCAAAGTCAATACTTTTTCACTAAAATATGTGTAAAATAATGGTGTTTTTCATAAAAAACTACAATTTTTCCATTATTTTGAGAATTTTACCGGCAATTTCGGTTGATTTTTCCATTGTCTCAGCTTCAACCAACACACGGATAATCGGCTCTGTTCCCGAGACTCGAATGTGGATACGTCCATATCCGTTAAGTTCGGCTTCTTGTTTTTTTATTTCTTCTGTAAAAAGCGGGTGCGCGAGAATTCGCTTGCACTGCTCCGCTCCGCCGGTAAGCTTAAAGCTCGGCATGACCTGCGGAAGCCGCGGTATACTTTCGACAAGCTCGGAAACTGTTTTTCCCGAGGCTATCACAGCGTTTAGAAACAGCACTGCTGTAAGCTGACCGTCACCTGTTGTTGAAATATCCGAATAAATAAGATGTCCCGACGACTCGCCGCCAAGGTTGCAATCCAACTTTTTCATCATTTCAAGGACATATCTGTCACCGACATCACTGCGGTGAAATGTAAAATCATTATCTCTTGCAAAAATATCCATTCCTGCATTTGACACGACTGTTCCGACAAATGCGTTGTTTTTCAGCTTGCCCGACTGCTTTAAGTCGAGTGCAAGCACAGCAAGTATCATGTCGCCGTCAATAATATTTCCTTTTTCGTCAACTATAAGACATCTGTCAGCATCGCCGTCAAAAGCGATACCCATTCCAAAACGTCCTGTTTTCATCATGTCTTGCAAATAGTTAAGGTGCATGGAGCCGCAGTCATGGTTGATGTTTAGCCCGTCGGGTTCGTCTGCCATAATTTCAAACTCTGCATGAAGCTGCCGAAACAACAGTCTTGCAGTTTCGGACGCAGCGCCGTTTGAGCAGTCAATGGCAATTCTGCCGTTGTATCTGCCGCCCACCGACGCCGCTGCAAGATATTTGACATATTCATTTGTTCTGGCGCCATGGTCTAATGTTATTGTACCAAGCTCGCTGCCTGTTGCATTTTTGATGCCGTTACTGTCGTCAATAAGCTGCTCAATACGTTCTTCTAAGGCGTCACTCAGCTTATATCCGTCACCGCCGAACATTTTTATTCCGTTATGCTCATATGTGTTGTGCGAAGCGGATATTACGATACCCATATCTGCCTGCGAAACTATAGAAAGATATGCAACAGCGGGTGTCGGAAGGACTCCGAGCATTGTTACATCTACCCCTACCGAGCATAACCCTGCTGCGAGTGCCGCTTCAAGCATGTCGCATGAAATGCGTGTGTCATGCCCGAGCATAACTCTCGGCTTGAGTCCTGCTTGCGGGGGTTGTTCCTGCTTGCCTGCAAGCGTAAGTACGGTGGCTACGGCTCTGCCTACTCTAAAAGCAAGCTCGGCATCAAGCTTTTCGCCTGCAACTCCCCGAATTCCGTCAGTACCAAAATATTTTCCCATGTTACATCTCCTCGTGTGTTGACCACCCCGGCACTAAAATGCGAGTTGCTCGTTGCCGGGGAAGAGCATGTTCAGATGCTCATACGCCTTGCGCGTGACGCAGCGTCCGCGCGGGGTTCTTGTCAGATATCCCTGCTGCATCAAAAACGGCTCATAGACATCTTCAATCGTTATTGCTTCTTCATTTATAGTTGCAGCTATTGTTTCAAGACCCACGGGGCCGCCGTCATAGTTTTCTATAATGCTTCGCAATAAGCGTCTGTCGTTTGCGTCAAGTCCTGTTTTGTCGATTTCAAGTCTTGTAAGTGCGTCATTTGCAACATCAAATGTGATAATACCGTCACCTTTAACCTCGGCAAAATCACGCACACGCCGCAGCAGCCTGTTTGCAACACGGGGCGTTCCTCGGCTTCGCGAGGCTAATTCATCGGAGCCTTCCTGCTCTATCGGTATAGAAAGTATTCCCGCAGAGCGTTTTATTATTGTTGAAAGCTCAGCTGCGTTATACATTTCGAGCTTTAAATCAATGCCAAAACGGTCACGCAATGGTGATGAAAGCTGACCTGAGCGTGTAGTTGCTCCGACAAGTGTAAAATTCTTCAGTTCAAGGCATATTGAGGTCGCCGCAGGTCCTTGCCCGATTATTATATCAATATGCTTGTCTTCCATTGCAGGGTAGAGGATTTCCTCAACGCTGCGGTTCATTCTGTGTATTTCGTCGATAAAGAGCACATCGTTTTCCTGCAGGTTGGTTAAAAGTGCGGCAAGGTCTTTTGGTTTTTCAATGGCAGGCCCCGAGGTTTTGCGAAGTGCCGTACCCATTTCGTTTGCGATAATTGCCGCGAGTGTTGTTTTTCCAAGCCCGGGAGGCCCGTGCAGCAAAACATGGTCAAGCGGTTCGTTTCGCCGCTTGGCACCCTCTAAAAATACTGATAAATTGTCCTTGGCTTTTGTCTGCCCGACATATTCTTCGAGCGTTTGCGGACGAAGCCTCACTTCGCCTGCGTCTTCGCCCGTATATCTTGCCGACATTAATACAGCTTCGCTGTCTTCTTCTTCAAATATCTCATCGCTAAAATTAATACTCATGCCAAAAATCCTTGCAGTATTGTTTCTTCTGCCTCAAGTTCCGTCAGTCCCATGCACATAAGTTTTGTAAGCTGCTCGGACGCTATTTTGCCGATTGCCGCTTCGTGAACAAGCTGCGCACCCTCGTCAAGTGCCGTTATTTCGGGGATTGATGATACTACGGCGTTGTGCATTATAATGGAGTCACATTGTATATGCCCGCGGCACTCCGCATGACCTCTCATGTTTAAGTGGAAAACCTGCTTGGAGTCGTTTTGGGCGACGCTTCGCGAAATAATCTGTGCAGTAGAGTCCTCACCGAGCAGCTCCACGGTGATTATTGATGTGGCTTCCTGCTGCTGATATGTCAAAAGCCGCTCCGAAACAATCAGCTTTGCATTTTTTTGGAGTTTTACAAGTGTATCACGCTTTGTATTGTCAACACCTTTAATCTGCACCATTTCCAGCTCGGCTATGCCGTCTTCTTCAATTTCAATAACAGTTGTCGGGTTTAATATCCGCTTGCCTGTGCCGTCACCGTCGCCGTAATGCTTTTCGATATATTTTACTTTTGCGCCGCGTCTTACAAAAAACTCGTGAATACCGTCATGCCCTGCGTCCTTTGATGATGAGTTGTGAATTCCGCAGCCTGCAACTATTGTAACATCACTGTCCGCTCCGATTTCAAACGTGTTATATACCATGTCTTCCATGCTTTCGGACATTATAACGGGTATGTGAACACTTTCGTTTTTTGTTCCCGGTTTAATAATAATGTCGATGCCCGGTTTGTCCGGTTTTGTTACGATGTCGATATTTGCCGTAGTATTGCGGGAGTGCTTTTCGCCGTTTTTGCGTATGTTATATGCTCCCTGCGGGATTTCGTGCAGGTCAGCAACTTCTTTCAGGAGTTTTTTGTCAATATTTGTCAACATGCCTTTTACCTATACCTTTTTTCTGCTGAAACAGTTCGGGCAAAAACATCCCGGCTCGTCGAAGAAATTCACATCGCCAAGTATTTTCTCGGGTGTTGTTATGTCGGAAACCCTGCCGCCGCATATTAAAATGACTTCATCTGCAAGTCTGAGAATACGCTCCTGATGTGAGATTATCACAATGGTCATATTTGCTTTCTCGTGCAGTGCTCTGAATGTATCGGTGAGTTTCTGGAAGCTCCAAAGGTCAATGCCTGCTTCCGGCTCGTCAAATAACGCAACGCGTAAATCACGAGCCAAAAGGGTCGCTATCTCAACGCGTTTTAGCTCTCCGCCGGAAAAACTCGCGCAAAGCTCACGGTCAATATAGTCTTGTGCACAAAGCCCGACGTCTGCAAGAAGTGAAAACAGCGTTTTTTCATCAGCTTTTTTATTACTTGCATTACAGGCTATGGATAGTATATCACGCACCATGAGCCCTTTGAAACGGGGTGGTGCTTGAAATGCGTAACCGATACCAAGCTTTGCCCGCTCGGTTATTGTTTTGTCTGTTATATCCTTGCCGTCGAGGGAAATCTTTCCCGCTGATACGGGATAAATACCCATAATTGCCTTTGCGAGTGATGTTTTGCCGCCGCCGTTCGGACCTGTGATTACATATATCTTTTTTTCTTCCAATGTCAGATTGACACCATTGATTATTTCAATGCTGTCGTCATCTTTTGCCGATACTGATATATTTTTAAGTTCTAACACATGCACACCTTGTTAATTGCTATTGCAATAAGTTAGCAGTTTTCTACGGGATTTTTTCGAAAGTAAGGCGACGAGACCTGCTTGCAGAAAAAATTCCGGAGGAAACTGCTTGCTTGTTGCACTTTGAATATTGTCTTGCACTTTCCTTACTCACAAGAGTATAATAAAATCAGTCACTATTGTCAAGGAGTTAAAGCTTTGGTTATACTTGGAATTGACCCCGGTGTTGCTACGGTAGGTTTTGGAATTGTAAGCGAAAATTGCGGTAATATTTCACTTGTGAGGTATGGTGTTATATCGACGCCAAGCAAGATGAGGCTTGCACTTCGTTTGAAACAGATTAACGACGATGTGACGCAGCTAATCCAAACTTTTAAGCCCGACGCTATAGCCGTTGAGGAGCTTTTTTGGGGAACAAACCAAAAAACTGCCGTCACCGTTGCTCAGGGGCGGGCGGCGGTTATTCTCGCAGGTGAGGAGCGCGGTATTCCCATGTTTGAGTACACTCCGCTGCAGGTAAAAAAAGCAGTTTCGGGCTATGGGCGGGCGACAAAAAAGCAGGTTATGGAAATGGTGCGCCGCCTGTTAAACATGCAGCAGACCCCAAAACCCGACGACGCAGCCGACGCTTTGGCTATTGCTATATGCCATGCACGTGTGGCAAATTCACTTCTTAATATAAACGGAGGAAATGTATGTTCTACTATTTAGACGGAACCGTAACGGTTATCGGTCAAAACCTTGCAGTTATTGACGTCGGCGGGGTTGGGTATGCCTGTTTGGCAACGCTCAACACCCTCTCTAAGCTTGAAACAGGGAAAAAAGCGAAGCTGTATATATACAGCAACATTAAAGAGGATACGTTTGACCTGTACGGTTTTTATGATTTGAGCGAAAAGCGGTGCTTCTAGCAGCTTCTCAGTGTGTCCGGCGTGGGACCAAAGGCAGCTTTGTCAATCTTATCGTCGGCATCACCCGAAGCTCTTGCTCTTGCCGTAATAAATGATGATGAAACTGCGCTCACTATCGCTCCCGGTGTCGGCAAGAAGCTTGCACAAAGGATAATGCTCGAGCTTAAAGATAAGATAAGCAAGGATATGCCCTCTCTTAAAGCTACGGGATATGTCCCACCTTCTGACCATGCCGGTCAGCAGGGCTCTACTTTGCGTGATGCATCGGCAGCACTTGCTGTGCTCGGCTACACACAGGGCGAAATATCCGCAGCACTTCGCAGCATTGATGTGGCATCAATGAGCGTAGAGGAAATTATACGTGAGGTGCTCAGTGCGTAGGGTTGTCCACAATTAAAGAGCCGCTTTCCCTAAGGATTGCGACCCTTTGCCCGACATACATCGGACATCTCACGGACATTGTATCATAAAACTATGTTTTGTCAACTATAACTGTCCTATTTTTCCATAAATAACGGGCTTTGTCTTTGCTGTTCTACGCAGTTGTTCTATATGGCTAATGTCTTTAATCCCTAACGCTGCTCTTACATACTCAAATGCTTGCCCTCGAATATTTCGCTTTAACTCTACGAGCAGCTTGTCAACACCACTCATTAGTACATCATATTCGTTTTCGGGTAAGTAATACTTCATATAAACAAGCAAGTCTATAATTTTTCTATCATTCTCCCTCGAGTAACTTGCTGCCAGCAGGCTCATGTACATGGTTTTTAATCGGCTATCAGTTTGCTTTATTGCAAAAATACGTTCGTTGTGTGCACATGAATTTCTAACAGTACGTAGCCAATGAAGACTGGCAATAAGCAGTTTGAAATCAGGAACTCCATTGTTGTCGAGAACACCATATAGAGAAGTTATTGCCTTTTTTACAGGAACCTTGCTAAACTCTAAAAGCTCAATGAGAGTATAAAAGCGAATAACTTTAATCATTATCCATGTTGGTATATAGTTGTGATGCTTTAGGTAATAGCTAATATAATCTTGATTTGCACCGCCTATTTCACTATAAACACGTGATATGACCTTAACAATCTTTGATACATCCTTAGATGTATCAAATGCATCAACTTGATACCATGCTATTTTACCACATTTATTTATCTCATCGAATTTATACGCTGTGATAGTGCGAACTTCTTCTTCGACTTGAGTTATATACCTTAACAACAGCAATCTTAGTTCATCGTCAAACCTTTTAACACTATGAAGCTCTTTTACGCTTGTTCCTTGATAATATACATGAACACCATCAACTACTGCTGTAACAAATGGTTCTTTATACCCATTTATCAAATTGAAATATCCAACTCTGCTCAGTATCTCTTTATCTTTCGTTCCACTACAGATTATATTCTTATCTGTACGCAGATACTTCATTTGTTGATTATAGGTTAAAAACTTTTTATCATTTAACACGAGATGCTTCTCCTTACATAACGCATATCATTAGTATAGTAGACATTATGTATTGCAAGTCAAGTTATATATCTTGATATATTTCTTGCAATATATTCATACATAATATATACTTATCGGCAGGAGACGAAAGTGCCTCGCCGACTTGTCGGCGGCAGGCGAGAAGGGCTCGAACCCCTCCCCGCCCTGCATATGTGATGAACCCACATACACAATTGCTTTCGCAATACCACGAGCACTATTTTACAACGCTTTGCATAATATCGCAAGCGTAACAATGTAAGTAGTCGATTGTGACGCACATTATGTGCTGTGTATGTAATGATACACGGCACTTTTCGTTTCCAAAGATAAACTCTATATGGGGGCTGTCTATATATGGCGCTTTTCAATTGTCCTGATTGCAATAAAGAAATTAGCGATAGAGCTTCTACTTGTGTAGGTTGTGGTTACCCTATTGCATCACTCAAAAGTACAACTAATTGCGGAACAGCTAAAGCATCATATTTGCCACCCTTTTCTCAACAGGCATCTGCTAATCAATCATCTTATAACGTTCATACAGCATATCAACAAAACTATGCTCCCAGCCAAGAGTTCTATTATTTGCAATTACTTCAACAAAATGAACAAGCCGCAAAAAAAGCTGCCACCACATCTTTGGTATGTGGCGTAATTGGTTTATTTATTGGGGGATTAATTTTTGGCATCATTGCAATAGCCCAAGGAAATAAAGCAAAACGTCTCGGTTACATCGGAAAGGATGCTTCTACAGGAATAGTTCTTGGTGTTATTTCAATGATTGGTTGGTTTTTTATTATTTGCATCTGGATAATATGAGTATATAGTTTGGAGGATAACAATATGGCACTTACAAAATGCCCTGAATGCAATAAAGAAATAAGCGATAAATCACTATCTTGTATTGGATGTGGTTGTCCTGTTGAACAAAGGGGCAACAAAAATGAACCCTTGTCGTCCGACGTAACTGAAACTTCAATTCCCCCTCCTTTTGCAGTGCCATTTCCAGAGACAGAAAAGACACCAAATTATACTCAGAGTGACCAATCATCTGCTCCCAAATATTCACCAAATTATCAAACAAACACACTCTCTCCATTTTCTTTTTATAACTCTCGCCACTATTCTTCACGAGGTGCAAAAAGAGCAAAACTTATTTTTGGAATTGTTAGTATAGCAATATTCTGTATTATTATCCTGCAATCATATGCCGTTGATTTGGCCAATTTATTTAGTGGCAATATCAACGACGTGCGTGAATTACCTGTATTGTTATTGGGTTTTCTGTTGCTAATTGGCGGTATTATCGGAATAACTACACGAAGAGGAAAAAACGGTGGTATCGCTGCAGGCATTATTTATCTGCTTGGTGCAGTTATCGGGTTTTCTAACCTTAATCTTGTAATATTTACTGACCCCACGGCGTATGCTATCTTTTTTGAACTTGGGATATTTACAGATTTATTCATTAGATACATATATGCGTTTTTATGGTCTGTTTTGGCATTAGTATTTTGTATAACTTTTATTGGCTTAAGCGTAGAGACAATAAAATCACGAATTATATGGGTGTCATCGATACTTTTTATTTGCACTTTATCAATAGCACTCCCCATTATTAATGAAGCACCATCTGAAAGAGGTTCTTATATATCAGGTGTACCGGATAAGCAAACAATTATAACGACACCAACACCACCTTTGACACCCGCATCAACTCCGTCAGCTGAGGTGACTTCATCACCGACACAGACACCTAACCCAAACAATCAAAGCGGTGGTGGACAAAGTAGCGGAAATACACAAACTACATCACCTGCAACACCTGAGCCCACAACGACACCTGAACCTGCTCCTACAGCGTCCAGATATCAACAAATATATAATGAGTATGCCCAAAAAATCAGAACTGCTGCTCCAACATCTTCTATTATGGAATTAGCCGAAGTCACAAATGAAGGCATCTTAAAAATGGCAGAATATATGTTCTCCGCAAGCGGAACAGACGGGCAGTATGCTACATATGAAGAATGGGCCGGAAAACTTTACGATGTATATATGGCAGAAGCAAGATAAGAAATATCCAAATCTATTTTGCCCAGTTCTAAGAAACTACACAGCAAAAATGCCGCCATAAGGCGGCATTTTTTGTGTAGTATTAAACTATACCGATACGTCGACGTTTGAACCTACTCCTGTGGATGCTGCCATTGTGCTGATTAGTTCGTTGGCGGCTTGTTCAAACTGTCTGTTTGCCATATCCATAACCTGTGTGGATACTTGTGAACTCAGATTAACTGCATCTGAGCCGACAGCTTGTGACTGAGCTTGACTTTGTACCGGTGCCGGGGTTTCTTGTGCTTGTGTATTCGGCAGCACTTGAGCCGTTTGTGTTACTCCTGAAATATTCATCTTACTCGCCATCCTTTCTGCGACCGATTAACAGAAAATTCCTTTTTCTGTCTGCTGTACCAGTCATTGTACCACACTTTTTTAGCATTTACAAGCTATTTTGTGAACTTTTTGTAAATTTTTTATTGTTAGCTAACAATAAAATGGTGTCTTACTAATCTCTTTGCTAAGGTTTATCCAATGTCTGCAACTCGCAATACTTGCGAGGCGCGAAATGTAATGAAAAAGAGCAACCTTGTCTGAACGAAGTGAGTTTGGTTGCTCTAATGAAATGAGTTTACAGACATTTATAAACTTTAGCCCTGATTAGGAAGATACTATTTATTGTTAGCCTTATATTTCAGTCACAGTTGTTAATATCATTGGTTTGCGTTTTGTCTTTTTATATAAATATTCTGAAAGCTCTGTGCGTATGGAACGCTTGAGTGCAGAGCGGTCGGATAAATTTTCTGCTATGCAGTTTTCAATTGTTTTCAGTACTACGGCTTTTAGCTCCTGCATTAATTCCTCTGACTCTTTTACATAAATAAAGCCTCTTGTTATTATGTCGGGTTCTGTTATCAAGCTGCCGTCCTCACTTGAAAGATTGATGATTACAACAATCATACCGTCTTGTGCCAAGTGCTTTCTGTCGCGTAAAACGACGGAAGTAATGTCAAAGTCGCCTGTGCCGTCAACCAATACCTTGCCCGACGGTACAGTGCCGTTTTTGCATATACGTTTGCCCGAGAGCTCTATGACCTGCCCGATGTCGGCAATAACAATGTTTCTTGAGGCAATGCCCATGGTCTCTGCCAGCTTGGCATGGATACAAAGATGTCTGTGCTCACCGTGAACGGGGACAAAAAATCTTGGTTTGGTGAGTGCCATAAGCATTTTCAGTTCTTCCTGATAGGCATGTCCCGATACGTGAAGCTCCGAAACCTTGTCATAGATGACCTCTGCTCCGCGGCGAAACAGCTCGTCAATTACACGGCTGACAGTCCGTTCATTGCCCGGAACTGCTGATGCCGAGATGATAACCCTGTCGCCCGATTTTATTTCGATTTGCTTGTGACCCGAAAATGCAATACGGTAGAGAGCACTCATCGGCTCACCTTGGCTGCCTGTTGTGATTATAACTATTTTATCGGGCGGCAAATTGTTTATTTTGCTCAAATCCATTATTAACCCGTCGGGTATTTTGACGCAGCCAAGCTCCGTAGAAACACGCAGTGCATTTTCCATACTCCTGCCTGTAATTGCTACACGCCTGCCGTATTTTACCGCACAGTCAATAACCTGTTGCACTCTATGCACGTTTGATGCAAAAGTTGTTACAATAATGCGTTGTGTACAGCCTTGAAACAGCTCATCAAAACGCTGACCGACCTTGCTTTCCGACGTGGAATAACCCGGTTTTTCCACGTTTGTGGAGTCCGAGAGCAGCGCAAGCACGCCCTTTTTGCCGAGTTCCCCTAAGCGTGCGATATCAATCATATCACCTGAAACCGGAGTTGAGTCGAACTTAAAGTCACCCGTATGAAGAATAATACCTACAGGTGTTCTGATAGAGAGCATGACCGTGTCATGTATGCTGTGATTTACATGTATAAGCTCAACCTTAAAACAGCCGAGCTTTATGACATCACCGGGTTTTTTTACCTCAATCACGGTGCTTTCAAGCAGCTTGTTTTCGGCGAGCTTTAGCCCGACAAGCCCTGCGGTAAGCGGCGTTGCGTAAATCGGCACGTTAATATCACGCATAACATACGGCAGTGCACCGATATGGTCTTCGTGTCCGTGCGTCAGTACGATGCCGCGGATTTTTTGTTTGTTTTCAATAAGATAATCAACATTTGGTATTACTATGTCCACGCCATACATATCATCATCAGGGAAACCAAGCCCGCAATCGACGATAATTATGTCATTTTCATATTCATACACAGTTAGGTTCTTGCCAATCTCGTTAAGACCGCCAAGAGATATAATTTTTAGTTTTTCTGCCATTAGTTTCTTAATGCTCCTTACATTTCCATTCTGCCTTCAATAGCACGCATGAGAGTTGCATCATCTACAAACTCCAAGCTCCCTCCAACGGGAATACCATAGGCAAGTCTTGTTACCTTCACACCAAACGGTTGAAGAAGTCTTGATATATACCTTGCTGTTGTTTCGCCCTCTGTATCCGGATTTGTTGCCATTATAACCTCGTCTATCTCACCGTCCGAAACACGTGCGACGAGTTCTTTTATTCTGATATCATCGGGTCCTACGTTACTGATTGGGGATATCACGCCGTGCAACACGTGATATAGCCCGTCATACTCGTGCGAGCGTTCTATTGCAAGCACACCTTTTGGGTCGGGCACTACACACACCACTTTTGTATTTCGCCTTTTGTCTCTGCAAACTACGCAGGTTTCGTTATCCGTCAGGTTAAGGCACACAACACAGCACTCGACACTGTTTTTTGCATCGGTTATCGCTTCCGCAAATTTGACGGCTTCCTCGTCACTCAGCGATATCATAAAAAAAGCCAATCTTTGCGCGGTTTTACGTCCTATTCCGGGCAATGTCGCAAATTTATCTATCAGATTTTCAAGTGCAGACGGAAAATAATCCATTTCATAAGTTCCTCAGTTGTTCAATGTGCGCGGCTCTGTTTGTTGTGTTAAACACGTCAATTCCGGCAACAAGCACGGTTGCTCCGGCGTTGACGCAAAGTTTTGCTGTTTCAAGATTAATGCCACCGTCAACCTCAAGCTCGCAGTCCGGGTTAAGCTTGTTTATCATACTTCGGATTTCTGTGATTTTCGGGAGCATTTCAGGTATAAAATCCTGCCCCCCATAACCCGGCTCAACTGTCATCACAAGCACCATATCCAATTTGCTTATATATGGCAGCAGCGCTTCGCTTGGTGTTTCAGGTTTTAGTGAAAGACCTGCTTTTTTGCCGAGCTTTTGTATCTCATCGATTGCACTGTGCACACTTTCGGGTGCTTCCGCCTCGACATGAAACGTAATAATGCCCCCTCCCGCGTCTACAAACCTTGATATGTAACGCGACGGGGAATTTATCATAAGATGTATATCGAGTGTTTTATCTGTAATGGCTCGAACAGACTCAAGTACGGGAAAACCAAACGAGATATTCGGGACGAACACACCGTCCATCACATCAAAATGAATGTAGTCTGCGTTTTTTACACTTTCAATCTCACTGCCAAGCTTTGAAAAGTCTGCCGCGAGTATTGACGGGGAAATTCTATTCATGTGTGGATTATAACATAAAAGCATGATATAATCAAGCCACCCTACACTCTGATTTGAAAGGATTATGATTATGCAAGAGATGGAAGCCATGGAATATGTACCAACCCTGACACTTAACCCCGACATCGAAAACGATGCTGCGGCAACTGCTTTGGCAAAGACAGATATTACAATACCAACAGAAGACGAAGCTGCCGTACAGCTTGATATCAGCAGGCTCAGCGAAGAAGACCAAAATCAGGTTCGCGAATTCGCAAAGCAAATTGACATCACTGACACAAGTGCCGTTTTGACCTATGGAGCGGCTTCTCAGCGAAATATCGCCAATTTTTCCGAAAACACGTTAAAAAATGTCCGTACCAAAGACATGGGCGAGGTTGGCAAAATGCTCTCCGGCTTGGTTGTTGAGCTTAGGGGCTTTTCCGACACGGGAGAGGGCAAAAAAGGCTTTTTGGGTATTCGCAAAAAGGTACGCAATAAGTTTGAAACTATGAAGGCAGAGTTTTCCAAAGTTTCTGCCAATGTCGATAAAATTACAAATATGCTTGAAAAACATCAGGTTACATTACTCAAAGACGCGGCAATGCTTGATAAAATGTATGAGATGAACAGGGAATATTTTAGGGAACTGACAATGTATATTCTTGCAGGCAAAGAAAAGCTTGAAGAATGTAAAAACACAGTTTTACCCGAGCTTCGCGCAAAAGCAGAAGAAAGCGGCAAGGCAGAGGACGCACAAGCTGTCAATGACTATGTCAATATGATTAGCCGTTTTGAAAAAAAGCTGCACGACCTTGAGCTTACACGTATGATTTCCATTCAAATGGCTCCGCAAATCCGCCTTGTTCAAAACAATGACACAATTATGGTTGAAAAAATTCAGACATCAATCGTCAACACCATTCCTCTATGGAAAAGCCAAATGGTGCTTGCTCTTGGAATGCACAACGCACAAAAGGCAATGGAGGCTCAGCGCGAGGTAACAAATGTAACAAATGAGCTGCTTGCCAAAAATGCCGAAAAACTAAAAATGAGCAGTGTTGAAATTGCGAAAGAAGCCGAGCGCGGTGTTGTTGATGTTGAAACTCTTGTAAACACAAATCAGCAGCTTATTGATACTTTGGAAGAGGTTCGCAATATTCAAACCGAAGGCTCCGAGCGCCGCCGCGCCGCTGAAGTCGAACTCTCGCGCATCGAAGTTGAGCTCAAAAACAAGCTGATAGAGATGAAAAATAAATAGTAGCGGCAATATTACATGCAACAAAAAGTCCTGCCGAAAGGCAGGGCTTTGTTTGAGTGGATTGAAGGCAGGGCGGTGTATCCTGCATCTCAGGTTCCTCTTTCGAGGAGTGTCGGGAACCATTTCCGACCTCAACAATCCAACACTCAATGTACTGTTACAATAGCACATATCTATCATGTTGTCAATATATTCAATGCATTTATAGTGTTTTCTCTTTATCAAATGTTTCAGCAAACCTTTTGAGCGATATATCGCTTGAGAACCAAGATTTATACCAAGAATTTTGTTATATTCAGTTTTATAGTTGCCTACCACGAGCAAGTTTTCATTCATAATCATTCACATCAGGGGGTATATAGACTTGCGGAGGTCGCAGGCGGTGGGGAAGCGGTTTTCCGGTTTTTTTCTCATACAGCGCTGCACAATTTTTGCCACTTCACCAAGCTCACTGCCAAGATTTATAGCAACTGCTTCATCGTCTGCCGATATCGGCGGACGTTTTCCTGTGATCAGATGAAACATTGTTGCACCGAGGCTGTATATATCGGAAAGCTTCCAGTCAATTTGATTAATTTCCGATTTGCGGACATAGATAGGCTGCGGCTCAGCAACACAAAGCGTATTTGCCCGGTTAATATCATCACAAAACTTAAAATACAAATACTGCTCGGGTGATGCATAACCCAAGCTTCGGTGTACTATTTTTGTATTATTGCCACTGACAAAAGCGGCATTAAAGTCAATAAGGCACACATCACCGTCCGGCATAAGCATGATATTTGCTGGCTTAATGTCACGGTGGCACACATTTTGTTTGTGTATAGCCTCCAAGGCACCGGCAAGCTGATAGTACCACTTGACTATCTGCGTTTCAGAAAACATTCTTCCGAGTTTAAGAATTTTATCCAAGCTGTCACCTTCAATATATTCCATGACGGTGTAACTGCTTTTGTCTTCCATTAGAAAATCAAAAACCTGCGGCACATACAAACTCTTTACATTCTTCAAAGCTTCAATTTCATTTCTGTGAACCTCGATTGCTCTGAGAGTGCTATCCTTTAATTCCTTGATAACTATATGTTTTCTAAGTCTTTTGTGCCAAGCTTTGTAAACAGCTCCGCTTGCTCCCGAGCCAAGCTTCGTTTCTATATAATATGACTGCTCCAATTTACTCCCATACATAGTCTGCTCCCATGTTACCAAATGATACACGGCTGCCTGCTGTAAGTTCATGCTGTGTGTTCGGCGGCAGTTTTTTATCATTAATAAACGTTCCTGCACTTGATGATAAATCTATTATCTTATAAACGGAGCCTTCACGTTCTATTACGGCATGGCGGCGGCTGACCGCTTTTGTTTTTTTGTCAAACTCGAAGCTTGACTGCTTTTTCCCGACACTTGCATCAAATCGTCCGATTGTAAACATACCGCCGTCCGATACCTCTACATCAATTATTTGCGGCATACTTGCTTTACCGACGAGGCGAAACCCCGGTCCGCTTCTAAGTTCTTTAGTTTCCTGTGTATTATCAATACTCTCCTGTGGCTTTTCTTGTGCCGCCGGGGGCAAATTAACAGGCACAACATTTTTGTATCCGTTGTGTTTAGTTTCCTTTTCTTTCTTATGTCGGGAGCCAAAAACCTTAAAGCCGCTTTTTTCTTCGTCTGCGATATCCGCGACAGACAGCCCGTCGATTTCATCTAACACCTCTGTCTCTTGAATAGCTTGAGGCGGTGTGTATTCCATAAGCATTTTCAGAAAATCACGTGGATTAAAATCATTTATAATCGAACGAAGCACCTTATTTTCCAATACGGGGTCAGATACTGTAATATTTTTTGCAACAGTAATTGCCATATCGTTAAACGCCTCAAAGCTTGAACATTCACACTTTGACGGAATGTATATGTATACAACTGTCTTTTTGCTCTTGTCGTAATACAAATAATCGGTGCAAAGAACAAATGAGCGCGAATTCATATGCCAATCGCCGCACTCAAGAAGAGGGCTGAGCATACTGCGCCACATTGTCATATACTCCGTATGGGTTACATCACCATAAAAATACTGCAGTTTGCAAAGCGAACCGACCTTGTATGTAAACTCCACCTGCCCGTTAATACATTTATAATTAAACGGCATAATAAACTGCGGACAATCCTTTTGAATTGTATGGAGTGCATTTTGGTCTAAGTCACTATCCGAAATACTTGTAACTAAGTATGTTCCCGTCAAAAAATCATTTCTGCTTTCAATTTTGCAATTTATACTACTCATAATGTAGCTCCTCTCTTGTATTCGATTAATGTAATAAGCTGCCAGCCCCTCTCGGTCAAAACAGGCGCCGAGCCGCCTGAAAAGCTTTTTGCTTCCACAAAAACAGCGTCAATTACCACCTGCCCGTTAATGCTGATATATCCCCATAAGTCACCGATTTTTACCGCAGCAAGGTGCTGCCCGAATGAAAGTGCGTCATCAAAGATAAAATCAACTTTTACGTCACCGCCTGTATCAATAAATCCCCATTTATTCTCTTTTTTTACAGCTGCGTATCCCTCATCGGAAAACGGGCGTGCATCCTGATATCTATCACTCAAAAAACCTTTTGCCGTGCGCAGATAAACATTATCACCGCTTCGCACAAAAACCGCTCCTTGTGCATAGCAACGCCCAAGTTCATCTGTTATTACCCCGTCATATTCAGGCAAAATGAGCCAGTTCATTTTCGTATCAATAACTCCCCAACTGCCGTTTGCTTTTGCAGCCGCATATCCTCCGCTGTACATACCAATATCTTCAAACACATTTGTACCTGTTTGGAAGTTTTCGCTCGCACGATACCACCCGTCAGGACGAAGCAGCGAAACCCTGTTTTCGGCAAGATTGGAAAAGTCCTGTACGTCACTTGAAGCGAGTGCAATGCGGTTATTATTTTTATCGACGGCATAAATAACGCTGTCCTTTTTAACAACCGCTCTGCCGTTTGAAAAGGTGCTTATCTTTTCATATTCGCATGGAATAAGCACCCCGCCGTCAACACTTGCTATTCCCCACTTTTCCCCCTGCCGCACTTGTATGGTTTGGTTATATATTGCCGCTGTCTCGTCATAGGTAGTGCGGCTTATGTCGAAAGCATATCTGCAGCCCTCGTAAACTCTTTTGATGTCGCTGTTTTCTGTGCGATGTATTGCATTTTTCAGGATTTCATATGCTTTTTGCTTTGCATTTGTGCTCAAATAATACTCGGCGGCTTCAATAAAAACCTCGGGCGGACAGTTTTTTCTGCTCATTTGTTTTTCGAGCAGGCTTATGTATTTACGCGAAAAACCTTTACTTTCAATCAGATGCAAGTACATTTCTTTAAGCTCATTTTCTGCCGTGATTGTGTGCGCACCGTCATATCCTGCAGCTTCCTCAAGCAAAGAAGCTGCCATAATATATATGCCGTCATTTATATACTCTCTTGCTCGTCCGATAAGAATTTGTTGTTTTTCGGCTGTTGATTTGGTGCTCAAAACAACAACCCACGACAAAATTATTAGGACGGCACACCCTGCTGCAATTAATAGGATAATTTTTCTGTTCATGTCAAAAACACTGCTATCACTATGCCGACAAGCAAAAACGGAGCAAGCGGCATTTTGTCCTTTCGTGTAATTTTTTTCAGCAATATGAGTACAACTCCGGTCAGTGCGGCAAGAAGACTTCCAAAAAATATGGAGGCGATAGTGCTGCCAAGCCCTAAAAACAATCCTGCAGCCGCAATAAATTTTACGTCACCTCCGCCTAATCCCTCTCGGCTGATAAGATAAACCGCTGCAAATATCCCTGTGCCGATAAAAAGACCAAACCCTGCGTCAATCAAAAGTGCAACAGCTCTGTCGGTTTCAACAAAAAATAAAATAACTACTATTAAAAGCCATGTGCAAAACATAAAAAGTATGAGTAAATTCGGGATAATACGAAGCTTAATGTCGTATATTGCGGCAATAACGGCAAAAACAATAATAAGTATCTGCATCATCTTCTGTATCCCTCTCCGCTCCCTGTGAGCCATGCTTTTGTAACAACTGTCTGACTTAAACGAAGTGTCGGCGTAAACGGTAATCTTAGTGCGCCGAAGGTATATTCAACTTCATATTGAACCGTCAGCTTTACATTTTCGTTCTTGTCAATAATGATACAATCCGTCAAGTTAAATTCTGTTACTCTCACATTTTCTAAATACAACTGTGCGGATGTGTCACCATTTTTCAGATAACTCATAATTAAAGGTTTTATCATCTCTGCCGCAGCTAAGCTTTTTAGTTCATTTATTCCGAAATTCATTAAGCCTTTGAGCATTGTGTCCGGGTCATCTGTCAGCGCTTCAATGCCGCTGCCTACCGAGCTGATTGATTTACCAAACTCATGTGCTTTTTCATCAAGTATTGCTAAATCATCTGCCAAACCTACTTTTTCCAATACATATGTATACATTGATATTGTGAGCGCCGTTTGTGTCAGCGCATGGTGGATACGAGACTGCAGCGTAATTATATTGACCAAGCTTAATATTGACACTACAAGTAAAACAAACGGGATAAATGTACCGACCGTTTCAACAACAATATATCCTCTCTCATCATTTCGTTTAATTTTCACCGTCAGTACCCTCTGTGGTTTGTTTGTGTAACGGGCATTGTTTGCGGCATACCAATACCTCTTGCATTTGAAAAACCTTGAGCAAATATCATTGACAAAAACAACATTCGCATGTCAACCGTTGTTGTTATACTAAAATCGGTTTTCATATCTTCCATTTTGAAACTGTCTGATGCCGATAAAGCCTCTGTCATTTTTTTCTCGTCACAGAAAAGACCGCCTTGATAATTTATAATGTTCCATTCAATCAGGTTTGCGGTACGCTCGGTCAGTTGCGTAGCTGCTCCCTCTCCCGCAATTCCTTTTGTTAAGAAGAAAAACAGCAGGTAATTTGAATATGTTATCCCTTTATTATCGGAGCTTTCATTGCTGCTGACCGTATCGGACATTACATCCGATAATGCTTTCACTATGCCGCTCGGACTGCATTTCCACTGCGTTTTGCTCTTTATGAGAGGAAGCTTATAACCTGCACGAAGTGTTGCAAGGTCTATTGCCGCTTCGGCTGCAACAAAGGCAGCTCTCGCCAGTTCCCCGAGAATCACCCCAATCGGAGGGCACCATGAAAATGCCGCACGGATACCGTTTACTATAAGTGTGACTTCGGTAACACTAAAAACAGTGATGTAATTGCAAATGATGCGTACTATGTATATAAGATTTGATACGGCACTGAGATTTTTGCCCGCGTTTTCATTTCCGTTGTAAAGATACTCCCACTCAGAATGGAAAAAGTAGTTCACCTCGGGACTTATAGGAATACCTGAAATTGATTTTGGAAAGCCGATGCCTGATATATCATCTATTTTCTTGCCTGTTATGTCCGGTCTTGCCGTTGTGTAATTTGAAAACATTGATGTGCAGTACGTGAGCAGCAGCAGATAGTCACCTGCTTTTGCCACACTGCTGTAAGGATTTGAAATTACGTCCGCCACAGGGTGGTTTGCCGCTTGCGAAACCGACTGCGATATCTTGCTTGTGTTTGGGATATCACTGCCGCCGCCGCTGCTGCTTTTTATGTAATCTGCACCAAGCGAGCTGTTTGACATGCCTGCATAAGCATCACTTACAAGACTTGTAAGCTGATCAATCATGCCGCGCTGTTTTGCTTCCGTGTTTTTCCCGCCCGCCTCTTTCTGTCCGTCGTATAAAGCAATCGGAGGAGTTGCAGGTTGGTTCATCATTTGTGTGAGTTCCTCGAAGAACTCCTTGTTTTTGCCTTCCCAATCGCCGAATTTCTTAAAGCCCGCGGGAACCTGATATGTGACATTATCCGTTGTATATCCGCCAAGCGTTGATGCCAAGCTGCTGCTTGCCGATGTGCCGGCAGACAGAGCAAGCCTTACATTTGTGCTTACATTTTCAAGCTGCGTACGCGAGAGCCTCGGGTCAGACGCCCTGTTTCTGTTTCTGTATTCAACATTTTTTAGCAGGTCTTTCACCGTTACATCTATATAATAGTAACCACCGTCTTTGAAGGTTTTTGCCATGCCCTCAACATTGTCCCACCTTAATATGTCGCGATATGTTTTTATCAGCGGCTTGACTGCCGCTTTAAGCTCATCGTTGCAATCGCCGTTTATAACACGCTTTTCAAGTGCGTCAATTTTTCGGGCAAGCTCATCTTTTATGCTGTCGACCTGACGGGCGATTGACACAACCTTGTCAAACTCCGCCTTAAACCTGTCAACATTATTTATTGCATTATCTATTGTTGCATTTAAGCCTTGCCTTGTTGAGGGAGTACCACGCCAGTCACCGTTGCTCCAATTTGTCCCCACTTTGCCGCCCACCGTGCAGGACTTGATATTTGCAAGAATTGCACGGTATTTTGCGGCAAAATCAGCTTTTTTATCAGTGTCTTCCGTTTTTTCCCAGTCTTCATAACATTTCTTTAAGTCTGCAAACTGCACCCGCAAGCGGTTGAGGTCTGCAGACACAGTACCAACCGTATATCCCGCAATACCGTAGCCCACTTGGTCGCAACGGTCAGCGGCTACAATGGCATTGTAGAGTTCCTTATACTTCTCATGGATTTTTGCAATAGTATCGTCAATATCTAATTTATCCCCTATCACTCCTGTATCTTCCTTAAAGGAGCTTGAACCGATAAGGTCAAGCAGTTCCTTGACAATTATCACAGGTGCACGGTATTTCATGTATTCTTCAATTTGTCTGCGAAGAACATCGGGATTACGGAGGTTTTTTCCGTCAGAAAAATGCAAGTCTTCGATTTTTATGTTACTGCCGTAAAACAGCTGCAAAGTACCGATAGATGTGTCCTTGCTTTTTTCGCCAAAAACCGATACTTGTATGTATTCATCAAGCAAATCGGCCAAAACAGGGTCATTTTTTGCGACACCAAACACTCCATACAGGTCATAAAGCAAAGCATTATACTGTGAGAGCACCGAGTTTGCCGCAAGCTGATTTGCATCATCGGCTATACTTCGCGCAGTATGAAGCCTTGCAACATCAACAGCCGTTCCGCTGATGAGTATCGCAGGTATCAGTAGCAGCGTAACAAACACCGTCACTGCTCCTTTTGTGTTTTGCAAAAAGTTTTTCATTAGTCTTTACCAACCCAATATTGATTTCACCCTGCCGCCAAACGAACTGATGGCACTCCCAACATCATTTAGTCCGAATTTGTTACTGATAAATCCGACAAATTCGCTTGCTATGTCCACATTTCGTATAAATTCATCAGCATTTGTTACAACTGCTTTTGATGTTGCTGTCACGGTAATGGTTTTCGGAAACCCGATAAACGATAAATCCACCGGCATCGGGTAGTGCCGCGACGCAGTTATTACAACTTCTTTGTAGATAAAGCTGTTATCAAGACTGCATACAACTGACAGCTCTCCCGCTTTTGAGCTGATGCTTCGGCTCTCCAAGCTTGCAACAATTTTCTCACCCTTGGTTTGAACATCACTGCTTGCAGCGAAAATACCCGCATATACATTTGTCAGCTTGTCCTTATTTGTATGACGATAGTACGACATGCCTGTTTCATCAAAAAATAACCATGTGTCACTGATTTCGGTGGCAACAGCGGTTGCGGCGTATTGTGTTGCCCTCTGCAAAACCGCTTGCGCCGGAAGATATAACGAGAGCAACACAAGAGCGGCAAACACCATTGTCATAATCGGGAAAAGGATTGTTGCTTCAACCACAGCGTCACCGCGGCTATCGCGCAGCTCTATGATATAGAGCTTGCATTTCCTGTGATTTGTTCCCAAAGGTCTTCCAACCAGTCTCCCAAAAACACCCAAATAATCACGATTGCAAGCACTGCAACCAATATGAGCAGTATCGCCACAACCACTCCCGAGAGCCCTCTCTCGTCTTTTTTTAAGCCTTGAAAAAAACCTGTAATTTTGCTCCACATTTACCTTTCCCTCCTTTCCATAGTCTCTAAACTTCTTATAATCCTGAAAAGTTCATGGCTATCGGAACCATAAGCATCACTAAGATTGCGAGAAATAAAAGCATTGTCGGTATCATCAGCTTTGAATTTGCTTTTTCCGCATCACGCTTTGCCGTGTGCCGCCGCTCCCGCCATGCTTCATATGCCATATCTTTGAGCAGTCGTCCGATTTCTTTGTTTCCTTTTGACAGATTTTGCATTATTGCAGAGGCAAGCTTTGCACTTTCTTTTGTATTGCAGCGGTTTATGAAGTTGCTGTAAGCCACCTGCGGACTGACCAAGTTATCAAGCTCCTTTGATGTCCGCCGCATTTCAATATACAGCTCCAATTCCTGAGAAAATGCCGTTTCTTTCCACGCTGTGTCCATAATCATGCCCGATGTAACAAGAAGTGCAAGCTTTGATACCACACCCGGGAACTGCCTTATGATTGCATTTTGCCGCTTTTTGACCAAATCACTAAGCTCGTCATATATGGCATAAACTAAAACGAAAATTAATCCTTTACCAATTCCTAAAACCGCCACTCCTGCCGATGTGCTTTCCGCGCCGAGCAGTAAAACAGCAATAATTAATGTAAATGCAGTGCCGATAATCGGGTATGAGAGCATTTTTGCAAGAAGCTGCTTTGTTTTGTAAGGTGCGTACTTTTTTCCGTATAGCTCAGAGCACTTTGTCAAAATTGTTTTATGGATACCGCTTTTTCCAATCTCCTCTATCTCACGCTGCAGCACATATCCCGGCAGTACAAACGGATTTAAGCCTTTGAAACTTCCGCTTTGCAGTCCGTTTGTTTCCTGTTTCAGCTTTTCATGCTTTTTGTTTATATTGCCGCCTGCCAAAAACTTCATGACAGTAAGCGTAATGCCGCTATACATCGACAGCCTTTCGCTGTCATTGCCGCTTTTTATCATCAGCTTTCGCATTTCAATTCGGTTGTCAAGAACCTTTGCGTTTGCCACGCAATTCCAATCCGCACAGCTTGCTCTGCCAAGGAGCACAAGCCATGCCACAGTCAGTACCGTTGCAATTATTAAGAGAAATATTGTCATATTTTGTGTCCTATAATTCCACATTGCTGTATTTTCGTGCCAACACAAAGCTGAGCACAAAAATTGCAAGTCCGCCCGTTGATACAATCCGCCCTGCCGCCGTTGTATAAATCGCATCCATAAAGCCTGCTCCCGCCCAACCAATGATGCCAAGGATAACAAGCGGCATAAATAGCATAATGCTCACCTCAGCCTTTGCCGCTGTCATCATTGTGTCAATTTCCATTTCGATTTCCATTTTATCCGCAATTATCTGCTGTGTTTCGCGGATAATCTCATCTGCTCTGCTTGATTTTCCCTCAATTGTTGCATATATGGTGGCAAAACCTGCGATATCTTCAAGCCCGCTTCTTTTTGCCAGTTCCGAAAACGACTCTGATAACGGCACGGCATTGTTAAATCTTCCTATGATAATGTCGAGCTCGGTCAAAATGTCGCTGTCTTGCGGATATATTAAAATCAAATCTTCTCTTGCACTGATAAGCGATTTAAGCATTGGATTACCTGCTCTCATTGCTACAGCCATAGCCTCAAGCATGTCGAAAAACTGCATACGAAGTTTTGAAATACGCTTTTTGGTTGCCGTATACGATGCCACAAACATATTGACCGCACCGATTATTAATCCCCCGATAATTGCAAGCACCAACACTTTATAGAATATATAGAACACCAAAAAGCCTGCTGCAAACCCCGCACAGGCTGCCAGCACATGGTCTGCCGCCCTTGACGGGCTTTTTTTATAATCGGGTGTTTTTAGTTGTTTCTCTTTGTTTTCCATTGCTGCTTCCTTATAAATTTTTATATAGCTTTATCTATCCCTGCGGCTGTGAGCTTGTATATATTTTTCATAGGATTATTTGTACGCTTTAACGCTCCAACCACTTTTTTCTTTGAGCTGATTTCTTCTTCCTGAAATTCATAAAGCACGTTTAAGCTTATCTGCCTTGTATTTGCGTCATAGCCCAACACTTCTACAATTTCCATTGTTTTGCGGCTTTTGTCCCGCAGCCTCGAAAGATGAATGATAATATCCACCGCAGAGGCGATTTGCTGACGGATTGCTTCAAGCGGCAACCCATCGGCACCTTGCAGCACCATAGTTTCGAGACGGCTGAGCATGTCGCTTGTGGAATTGGCATGTCCCGTTGAGAGCGAGCCGTCATGTCCTGTGTTCATAGCTTGCAGCATATCGAGAGCCTCAGCGCCCCGCACCTCGCCAACCACAATACGTTCAGGTCTCATTCTAAGTGCGGACTTAATCAAATCGCGTATGCTTACCATGCCCCTGCCGTCCGCTCCGGCATTTTTAGTTTCAAGACGGACAAGATTGTCTATATTTTTTATTTGAAGCTCGGCAGAGTCTTCGATTGTAATAATACGTTCATCACGGGGTATAAAGTTTGAAAGCGCATTGAGAAATGTTGTTTTCCCGCTGCCTGTACCGCCGCATACAAAGATGTTGTATTTTGCCGAAACAAGAAGCTTCAAGACATCTGCAACATCTGCGGTTATAGAGCCGAATTCTATAAGCTTTTCAACCGTCATTGCTTCTTCGGGAAAGCGCCGCATTGTAACTATCGGACCGTTGAGAGCAACAGGCTGCATAACCACATTTACCCGCGAGCCGTCTTCCAAGCGAAAGTCAACAATCGGTTCACTTTCATTAACAACCCGCCCCGCCTTTGATACAAACTTGGTAATAATAATCTCAAGCTCACGGCGGCTTTCAAACTGACTGTCAATTTTATGAAGTCTGCCCTCTTTTTCTACGAAAATATCCTTATACCCGTTTATCATAATCTCTGTCACCTGCGGGTCGATAATAATCGCGCCAAGCACACCAAGCCCGCGAATTGCTTCAAATACTGCCGCTGCTATCAGTCTTTTTTCCTTGAAATTCAAATTTGCAATCTCAATGCAAAGCCCGTCAGGATTAATCCTTGCAGCCTTTATCCTGTCGCCGAGCTCCTCGGTTATTAGCGTTTGAAGCTCTTCGTTACTGAGATTTGTGAGGTCTGCATGACTTTGCATTTCCTGTTTAATCTGAGCGATTAGCTCATTGCAGCTTTGTTCCGTCATCTTTACAGCCTTTCCAAAACCATTTGTTGTGCGAGCACCTTATATATGTACTTTGTATCTGTGGAGTTTATTTGAGGCAAGGACACCTTTTTTTGCGATATTTCCATTGAGGGCAATGCGCCTTTGTTCAGCGCGAGAATAATTTTATCTTTAATGCTCTCATATACATTACTTTGAGCGACAAACTGCATTATTTTATGGTGGGCGGTGTCTGTGTTGTCTGTTACGATAAGCACTCTGTCTGCAAGCTCAAAAACCTGCCTTGTGCACTTATCGCAAATAGAAGACAGGTCAACAATAAGCTCCTCGGTAATATCTGCGCAGTTTGTTACAAGCTCATGTATGTTATCGGGAGATAAAATGCACATATCGTCAAAATTATCGGGCGAGCAAAGATATTTGATGCCGCTCTCACTTCCGCAGATGCCTTGTATGAGCATTTTTGCATTGCCGTCACCTGCTTCGAGCATTTCAAATACCGCACTTATACTCCTTGATTGTTCAATAAAGTATGCGGGCGTGCTCGAAAAAGCTTCAAGGTTCAGGTAAAAAGCTTCTTTCTCATTTATTGCGGCAGCTGCGGCAAGTGCGAGCGCTAAGGTTGTCTTCCCGACCCCGCCGGCGGGCGACCATACAGCTGTTATTTTTCCCTTTTTATCTCCTGCGATATTTATTTTGCCCGTAACGGTGGCGTATTTTTCCAAAACATCAGATACCGTTTTTGATATCCTTTGGTGTTTGATAGTCCGTCCGGGGACGATTGATATGTCGCATGGCTCCTGCTCCGACCACAGCAGCATCGGCAGCGTTACTGCGTCTAAATCCGCTCCTTTAATAAGCGCAGCGTCCATAAGGGCGACGTCATAACGCCTTGCACTGAGCGATTTTTGCAAATGCTCCAATGTGTTGCAAACACTGATTTCTATTGTGTCCGAATGATATTCTGAAATATGTTGCGAAACATGCTCTGTATAGGCTGTGTCGCTCGTTGCAATAAGCGTTCTGACTCTCATGTCCACCTGCTCCTCACTTATGGTTTTTGCCCGTTGGAAGACCGATTTTACATGAGATATTTTTGCTGTCAACAACAAAAAGTCGCATCTTTATTTTTGCGTTTCTACATATTTTTTGTGCTTTTCTACATATTTTTCTACATAATGTTTACAGCATTCATATAATTAAAACTTATTTTCATCATTTTCACATTTTGGTTCATCACGAAAAATATTTTTTGAAAATGCTTTTCATAGGGAACTTTTGTATTTTTTTTATTTTTGTGATATAATGCACTGCGAAAAAACAGCTTTGGAGGCATTTGTGAGCAAGGATACTTTTTACATTACTACACCTATTTATTATTCGTCGGGCGACCTGCATATCGGGCATACTTACACCACGGTGGCTGCCGATGTCATGGCAAGGTATAAGCGGATGCAGGGCTTTGATGTTATGTTTTTGACCGGAACGGACGAGCATGGGCTTAAGGTGGAGAAAAGTGCAGAAGCTGCAGGTGTTACCCCGCAGCAGTTTGTTGACGACCTGCTCTATAAAGACGGTGGAATTCTCAGTCTTTGGAAGCTGATGAATATTTCATACGACCGTTTTATCCGCACGACCGATGATTATCATATTAAATCAATACAAACAATATTTCGTCGTCTTTATGACAAGGGTGATATATATAAGGATGTATACAAAGGACTCTATTGTGTTCCATGTGAGTCGTTTTGGACTGAAAGTCAGTTACAAGACGGCAACTGTCCCGATTGCAGCCGTCCTGTTGACTACGCCGAAGAGGAAGCATATTTCTTCCGTCAGTCAAAATATGCCGATAAAATAATGTCGCTTATAGGTGATTACCTCGAGCCTGCCTCGCGCGTAAATGAAATGGTGAACAACTTCCTAAAACCGGGGCTTGAGGATATTTGCGTGACCCGCACATCTTTTAAGTGGGGTATTCCCGTTGATTTTGACCCGGAGCATGTTATTTATGTCTGGGTAGACGCTCTTAGCAACTATATAACCGCTCTCGGCTACGGCAATGATAAGTACGATGACTTCGACAAATACTGGCCCTGCGATGTTCATTATGTGGGCAAGGAAATTGTACGGCTTCATTCAATCTTATGGCAGTCAATGCTTTTGGCTCTTGATATTCCTCTTCCGAAAAAAGTTTTTGGACATGGCTGGTTAAATCTTGACGGTGTCAAAATGAGCAAATCAAGGGGCAACGTGATTGACCCGATAATACTTACCGAGCGTTACGGCGTAGACGCACTGCGGTTTTTTATACTGCGTGAATATACCTTTGGTACTGACGGGAATTTTACAAACGAACTTTTGATTAACCGTATCAACAGCGACCTTTCAAACGACCTTGGAAACCTCGTTTCACGTACTGTTTCAATGGTTATAAAATATTTTGAGGGTTCTTTGCCCGAAAATCAAGAGAGCAGTCCCGAGGATAATGAGCTGATAACCGCAGCGGGGGGACTTTATGCTTTATACGAAAAGAGCATGGACAGCTACGCTTATCAGGACGCACTTTCGGCTATTTTTGCTGTTACATCACGCGCCAACAAATACATAGACGAAACAGCGCCATGGGTGCTTGCAAAAGATGAGGCAAATAAACCGCGCCTTGCGGCAGTGCTCTATAATCTTCTTGAAACAATCCGCATATGCACAGTTTTGCTCACGCCTTATATGCCTAATTCATGCGAGGAAATTCTTAGGCAAATCGGAGCAAGTGCCGATATTTCAACATTTAGTAGGGCTCTCACGTTTGGCACGCTGCCAAAGACTGTGACTGTAAACAAAGGCGAAATCATTTTTCCGCGTCTTGACCTCGAAAAAGAATTAGCCTACCTCACAACCTAAAGGGGATACACTATGTTTATTTTCATGGCCATTTTTCTCGGTATTGTACAGGGAATAGCTGAGTTTCTTCCTATTTCAAGCTCAGGTCATCTTGCCATATTCCAAAATCTCTTAAATATTAATTATAATGAGGAGCATCATTTGCTTTTTGATGTTCTTTTACACTTGGGAACGCTCATTTCCATAACCATTGTCTACAGAAAAGATATTAAGGAAATGATACGCGACGGGCTGAGTTATTTGCACATGAAAGCAGACTCGGGCGACGATGAGCCTGTAGTGCTCAAGCCGCCCGGCAGAGCTCTTTTGTTTGTTGTCATCGGCACAATGCCTTTGTTTGTGGCACTTTTGTTTTCAAGGGCCGTGTCGCAACTGTTCTTTAATACATTTTTTATCGGTTTTGCACTGATAATCACCGGCGGCTTATTATTTGTATCAAGCAGGTTTATTAAACAAGGAAGCAAAACCGACAAAACCATGACCGCAGTTGACGCACTAATTATCGGAGTGGCACAAGCTATCGCTGTGCTGCCGGGTCTATCACGTTCGGGCACAACCATTTCTGTTGGACTTGCGCGTGGCTTGACAGGCTCTTTTGCGGTAAGATTTTCTTTGCTGCTTTCAATTCCCGCCGTTTTAGGCGCTACTCTATTTTCAATATTTAATGCTATTTCAGGCGGTGCGGATTTAATGCAGCTACCTGTTTATATTGTCGGCTTTATTGTTTCAACTACCGTAGGTTATTTTGCTATCAGATTGCTGAGACGGATTATGGCTAAGGGAAACTTTGGTTTATTCGCATATTACTGCTGGCTTGTAGGATTAATAACAATAATTTGGTCACTTTTTAGAATGTGAGGAGCAGCACATTGGCACAAGCAAGAAAAAAGACAAGTTCACAATCAAACACCCGAAGCAGGAGCAGCTCTGCAGGCGCAAAGGCATCGCCGCCGTCGCAAGGCTCACCGAGGAGCACGGCAAAGCCGCCCCGCAGGCGTGAGGTAGCTGCTATTATTTGCTTTGTGCTCGGTATATTTTCACTAATCGGTTACTTTGATGCAGAGCCTGTGTTTATCGGGTTTTTCACCGGATTTGTGAAAAGGCTTATCGGTCACGGGTACTATGTCCTGCCCCCCGCACTTATAATGTGCTCTATTATATTGGCTTTTCACAGAGGTCATCCTGTTTTGCTGCGTACAATTTCCACACTATCTCTTACTGTTGTGGCTTCGGCTCTAATTCATCTTTTTGCGACACCTGCCGATAAATATGAGTTGTCGTTTATTATGCTTGCCGAGTTATGGAAAGACGGAGCTGATCTTACTGCAGGCGGAATTATCGGCGGAAGTATATCAGAACTGTTTTTATGGCTCTTTGGTAAGGTCGGCACTGCAGTCACACTTATTATTATTGCTGCGCTGCTAACTATGATTGCCTTTAATGCGACGATTTCGGGACTTATTGAAGCTTTCGGAAAACGCGAAAAGCGTTATTATGAGCCGCCGCCCGAAACGCCGTACCCCGACGAGCTTAGCAGTGACGAAAAAGAGCGGCTGCAGGAGCAAAAACGTGCGTACAGATACCCGATTATTCCGATGTGGAAAAAGAAAAAAATTGACATTCCGCTCGATGAAAAGCGTGCCGCAAAAAAAGACTATTTCGCAGGCGACCCTATGGACGAACTGTATAATACAACACCGGGGGTCAAAACACCCGATGAGATTTTGGACGCTGTTGCACCATGGGAAGATGTAGAGTTCCAAATCGAAGAAGTACAAACACGAGGCGGCGATTTTGGTATAGCTGATGATGACGAACTGGCTAACATGAGAGCGGATATGCCGATTGATATCGCGTTTATGGACGGCAGAACTGCTCGAAAACTACCTGTTGTCCCACCGATTATAGAGGAAAAATTTATATCCGCAGGCGACCCGCCGCCACCGCTCGTGTCTGCACCGCCAAAAGCAAACGTAGCCCCACCGCCCGAACCAAAGCCGAAAAAAAGCACCATGCCAAACGTTCCCATGCCCGAAGAAGCAGATGGTTCATACATTTTCCCGCCGCTTAATTTACTCTCGCAAGGCGACCCCGCTTCAAAAGCGGGCGACAGCGAAGTAAGGCTCAACACCGAACGCCTTGAAGCAGCATTTCAAAGCTTTGGCATAAATGTAAACATCTCAAATGCCACACGCGGTCCCTCCGTCACACGCTACGAAGCAGAACTTGAAGCGGGCATTAAGCTCAGCAGGCTCACGGGGCTTGCCGACGATATAGCTCTTGCGCTTGGAACGGTTGGCGTGCGTATTGCCGCAATGCCAAACAGGATATCTACAGTCGGCATTGAGGTTCCGAACAAAAATATAAGCAAGGTTCATCTGCGTGATGTTTTTGAAACGCAAGAGTTTTCCGGGTCACAATCTAAGCTCACTTTTGCTATCGGAATGGATATATCCGGTCAGCCGATTGTCGGCGAAATTTCAAAGCTTCCTCACATGCTTGTTGCCGGACAAACCGGTTCAGGTAAGTCCGTCTGTCTTAACTCAATTATTTTGAGCATACTATATAAAGCATCACCGCAAGACGTACGTTTTATCATGCTTGATCCAAAAATGGTTGAGTTCAAAATCTATAACGAAATCCCGCATCTCCTTGTACCTGTTGTTACGGACGTAAAAAAAGCAGCAGGTGCGTTGCAATGGGCTACATTTGAAATGATGAAACGATATTCTCTTTTTTCCGAAACAAATGCGCGTGATATCGAAGGGTACAACAAGATTGCCCGCAAATCCAACGAGGAGCGCGAGCCGCTTCCGCAGGTTGTTATTGTCATTGACGAGCTTGCCGACCTTATGATGATGGCGGCAAAAGAGGTTGAAGAGTCTGTTTGCCGCGTCGCGCAAATGGGACGCGCAGCAGGTATTCATCTTATAATCGCAACACAAAGCCCGCGCGCCAATGTTATCACAGGTCTTATGAAAGCAAATATTCCCTCACGCATTGCATTTAAGGTTGCAAGCGCTTTGGAGTCACAGATTATTCTCGACCCCGGACAAAACGCGGACAAGCTTGTCGGTCATGGCGATATGCTTTATGCTCCGACCGGCTCCGGAAAACCGATGCGGCTTCAAGGCACATGGGTTTCAGACAAAGAACGCGAAAAAGTTGTGGACTATATCAAAAAAAGCGGTAACACGCAGTATTCGGAAGAAGTTATGCATGAAATTGAAAAAGCCGCCACGGATAAATCCTCGGGCGGCGGGTCGGGTAACGACGCCGGCGGCGATGCTGATTATGACGAGCTTTTGCCGCAGGCTGTAGATGTGATTTTTGAAACGGGTCAAGCTTCTGTTTCCATGCTTCAACGCAGACTTAAACTCGGCTACTCACGTGCTGCCCGCATTGTTGACCAAATGGAAGAGCTTGGTATTGTCGGCCCTCACGAGGGCTCAAAGCCCCGTGCCATACTTATTGATAGAAACCAGTGGCGTCATATGCAATATGTCAGCGGCACCGGCGTCGCCGACGTTGCGGATAGTGCAGCAGAGGACGAGGACGAGGGGTGACAAAGTACAGTAGTTGCAAAGCAACACAAATAGGATTATAATAATATTAATGAACAGCATAGGCACAGGAAAAGGAGCAATTATGCAGGCATTGTCGCAGCAAAAATTAAATACTGTCTTAACTGAATTTGTTGCTGAATGTAAGTCCGTATTTGGTGACAAGCTGCATGATGTTCGGCTTTTTGGCTCATATGCCCGTGGCGATTATGACGATGACTCTGATATTGACATAATGGTTATATTTGACCTAAGCAACGACGAAGTCAGAAAATGTTTTGATGATGTATGTCACATAGCATCAGAACTTGACTTAAAATACATCGTAACAGTATCCCCCGTTTTAAAGAGCAAAAGTGAGTATGATTTGAGAAAACATGGATATGGTTTTTGCAGGAATGTAGAAATGGAGGGAGTTAGCAAGTATGCAGGATAAAAATATGCGTGATTATTCACTGCTGAGATTAGAAAAATCGGCAGATGATTTAGATACCGCAAGAATAAATTATAAATCGGAGAAATATGATGCCGCTGCCAACAGAGCGTATTATTCGGTATTTCACGCCATACGTGCAGTTCTTGCATTAGATAATATAGAGCGTAAAAAGCACTCCGGAAACATAAGTTACTTTCGGGAGCACTATTTAGCAACAGGAATTTTTGACCGTGTATACTCAGATGTTATAAAAAAAGCAGAATTATTACGGAATGCTGCTGATTATGACGATGAACTGACAACAAGTGCTGACGAAGCAAATGAAGTGATAAATAAAGCTCAAGGTTTTTGTGACGCAGTGAAACTATATATTGAAAAACGCCTAAAGTCCGAATAATAAAAAACTTCGCCGAAACAACCCCCGCCGCCTCTGCGGCGGCACCCCCTTCATGCGTGAAGGGGGCTTTTAAGCATTAAATTCCACGACTCTGTCGAAAAAAGGTCTGCTTGCATTTCGATGACTTATACAAATAACTGCACGGTCCGGATATTCGCTGAATAAATCGGCTATTATTTTGGCTTCAAGGGCCTCGTCCATATTGGAAAAGGCTTCGTCTATGAGCATAATTTCCGAGTCATTAACGAGCGTTTGCGAAAGCCCCAAACGCGACTTTTCGCCGCCGCTGAGCACCTGTTCCAACTGACTGTTGGCATACAGCAGCAAAAAGCCTACCCCTAACGTAAGCGCTATGTAGTACACAAGGGTCAGCCTTGCCCTGACGCCCTCAAGCATTATTTTACTTATTGTTTTCATACAGTTCATTTCCTTATTATAATAATGATATCAAGAGGGCACAGGTTTTACAAGAAAAAACGCTAAAGTTTTGCGGCAAAAAGTCCGATACTGTGATTAAGGATAATAGTCTTGTCATGGATGCAGTGAACAGGAACACATATAAATGCTGCATAATATAAGCTTCGCACCTGTCAAAAACAACGTAATAAATGACTCAAAGCTCCCGCCTGTAACTCAGTCGAGTTTCGGTGTGAGCTTTCGTGATATTTTGGCAGGCAGCAAACAAAACAACATAGCTCCTGCTATTCTTCTCGGCAGCCAGAGAGATAAAATCATGGACGCTATCGCACAAGCTCGGGCATTTACGCCGCCGGCATTTTCCGCACCGCCCAAAGAACCATTTAACATACGCACATTTTACTCGATGCCGCCGGAGGAAGTAAGCGCTCTCCGCAAAGAGCTGACAGAGGAGCTGAACAACAATTTAAGTCTTTTCGGTATGACCGCTGCCGGGGTCTATGAGTATATTGAAAACAGATATAAGGAAGTGTTTGGCGAGGACTTTTTGATAGCTCAGAATTTGCAGGGCAACCTGTGTGGTTCTCTTTTGAGCGACGAAGCCAAGGAAACTACTAATTACGCATACATTCAAATAGGAATTGATTTTAATATAGCGATAGGTAATCATGTAGGAAAGCACCTTGATATGAATACCTCAACTGCCGATATAAACAGGGAAAGGCTGTATGGCAACATGAGTGACCGCGAAATCATGGACACAGTCATGGCAAAATATCCGCAGCCGATGACTATCCGCTCACTCGCTTTGCTTGAAAGCGAACTTGTATCTGTCGGTCTTAATTATTTAGGTGTAGGCAAGTATGCAAATGCAGTTACGCTCCATGCCGATGAATGTGTTACCAAAGGCAATATGCCGTCTTGGGAAGAACTTGAAAGACGTTGGAACAAGGTTATTGACAAACCTGCGGACATACAACATTTAGCGACTTTCCTTAATCCGACATTAGGTGACAGACAGGAGATGCGCAGACCCGGAGTATTCCAAAGAGTTATGCAAACCGTAGAAATGCTCGTAAAGCTCGGAGCTGTACTCGGTCCTGACGGATTGTTCGTAGAACCGAAAAAAAGTGTATTTGTTGAATTGGATGTAAAGCTCGGTGCTCCTGACGACTCCGATGATTTGGTTGATGAGTTTCTAAAGGATTTGGAAAAACACGACAAAACCCTGAGTGAAAACAAAGAGCAGCTTGACAAAAACCGTGAACTAAAAGAAGTCAGCGAGAAATATAGTTCATACTCCGCTAACTTCTATAATACAAATCACCTGCCGCCCGTGAAGGGCGGGTTGACGTCTGCGGAGGGCTAAGGATTTGACGACCTAATACTCCTAAAAAACCGACGAGATTACCCCGTCGGTTTTGATGCTATTTCTATGATTTCCAGTAAATCTTCGCGAGCCTCTTCCTGCCATACTTCTTTGGCTAAATCGATATTGAACTCTGTCATTAACATGTTGTTCACCCCCGTGGTTACTTGTTCTTTAGCTCCTCAATTGTCGCTTGCAGCTTCGCGATGAGTGCATCCTTTTCTTCGATGATTTCCAGTAAATCTTCGCGGGCTTCTTCCTGCCATACTTCTTTGGCTAAGTCGATATTAAACTCGGTCATTAACATGTTGTTCACCCCCGTGTGTTCTTTTAAGAATGTACTGAGTATTCCTTGAGACAACCCCCAGTTGATTGTTTCCCTTGCAGCAGCGGACAACTCCATGCCTTTGCGTTGGTTATGTCTGATATGTTCGACAATTGCTGTGTATCCATTAAGTGTATCACTTTTACGAAGAAACTCATCATTCATA